>OJQT01000097.1_pt1 | contig 52528 bp, 40 predicted proteins | sample 1598771 | NCBI WGS metagenome assembly OJQT01 (sample SAMN03922517, study PRJEB24848) | human gut metagenome | isolation source: stool sample | host: Homo sapiens | place: Germany | collected 2010-02
CGGATCTCCTGAAAGCTGCCGACGACTGTGTTAGCCACAGCGACGAGCAGAAACATCAGATTCTTGAACGAGCCGACAAGGCACAGGCACAGCGCCAGCACCAGGAAGATCAGGTTGAAGAAGGTCAGGACATTCTCCTTGATGATCTGCCCCTCGGACTTCGTATTGGACGGCGGCATAATGTTGCTCAGGCCGTTGCTCTGCCGGAGCTTGATCTCCTGCGGAGAAAGGCCCTCTGCCGGGTCTGCCTGCAGCATCGGGATCTGGCGATAGACGCGCGGATGCGGCTGCTTGGATTTTTGTTTCATAACAGTCCCTCAAATCAGCATTTTCTCCGGTCATTATAGCACAGCTCCCGTGAAAAAGCACCCAGTCCGACAGAAATTCACAAAAAAATCACATTCCGCGTTCCCATTCGTTTTCCGAAGAAAAAATGAAAGTTCTGCTTGCATTCTGCACGGTTTTGTGGTAAACTAATCAAGTCTGTGAATGGGCGGTCCTCTGCGGTGATGTCAACACTTGCACGAACGCCTAATAAATGAGGAGGACAAACATTATGGATCTGATGAAGGCTCTGACCAGCCAGTACATGAAGGAAGAACTGCCGCAGATGAATGTCGGCGACACCGTTCGCGTTCATGTGAAAATCAAGGAAGGCGCTCGTGAGAGAGTGCAGGTGTTCGAGGGAACGATCATTGCCCGCAAGCATGGCGGCATTGAGGAGTCCATCACCGTCCGCCGCCTGAGCTACGGCGTCGGCTGCGAGAAGGTTTTCCCCGTTCATTCTCCGAGCATCGTGAAGGTCGAGACCGTTCGCCGCGGCAAGGTCCGCCGTGCGAAGCTCTACTACCTCCGCAACCGCCTCGGCAAGGCCGCCAAGGTCAAGGAGAAGGTCTGAGTTTATCCGCAAAAACCTCTCCCGGGTCTCCGGGAGAGGTTTTTTGTATCTTTCGGCCGGTATATGGACTTGCAGCTCGGGAATACAGTGGCAGGGGGTGGTTTCTTATGCTGGCCGTATGGCTCATCATCAGCAGCATGCTGTATTCCCTGCGCCTGTCGAACGGCGGTTCCTTTCCGAAGCCGCTGACGGCGCGGGAGGAGCGGGAGTATCTCGAGCGCGCCGCACAGGGCGATCTGGAGGCGCGCAATGTGCTCATCGAGCGCAATCTTCGCCTCGTGGCGCACATTATGAAGAAATACTACACGCAGACCTCCGATCAGGAGGACCTGATCTCCATCGGCACCATTGGACTCATCAAGGGCATCTCGACTTTCGACCCGAAAAAGGGCGCGCGCCTTGCAACATATGCGGCAAGGTGTGTTGAAAATGCAATGCACCCGCCGGGGCGTCATTTCCCCTTCCGACTCACAAAACGGGACCGCTGCGCAAGCAGCGATCCCGTTTTTTAAGTTTCAGAAAGCGCAGCCAGCATGGCATCCAGCAGCGCAGCCTGCTCCTCCGGCGTCGGCGCCAGCTCAGGCAGCAGTTCCTCAAGCAGAGCGGCATGCACCTGCGCCACGCGGCGCGCCAGAAGCGCCTCCGGCTGGTCCGGCCGGAGCATGCGAATGCGAAGTTCCCCTTCCATACGATCCCCCCGCGGGCATCCTATGCCGGGGCGGCGGGGCTTATTCCGGCAGCTTCGCGACGAGCTCCTCGAGCGCCTCGCCGAGCGCCTCTTCAAACGTCGGGTGCGGGCGCATGGCTGCCAGCAGCTGGCGGGCCGTCATGCCGTTGGCAATGGCCTGACTGAGCTGGCCGATCATATCGGTCGCATGCTCGCACATGAGCTGCGCGCCGAGCAGCACGCCGGTCTGCGCGTGGGCGACGACCTTCATAAAGCTGCGGCCGGTGCCTGCGATCATGGTGCGGGCGTTGGCAAAAAGCGTGCACTTGCCGACCTTGACCGGGATATCGCGCGCCTTGCCGTCGGCCTCGGTCAGGCCGACGGAGGCGATCTCCGGGCGGCAATAGACGCAGCCGGGGACGAGGTCCAGCCGGACGCTCGGCGTGCGGCCTGCAAGCCGCTCCACGCAAGCCGTTCCCTGCGCCGCCGCGACGTGGGCCAGCTGCACCGGGGACGAAACATCGCCGATGGCATAGATGCCGGGAATGCTCGTCTGCCCATTTTCATCCGTATGGATGCGGCGGCCGTCCGTCTCCGGCTGGAGGCCGTCTGCGAACAGGCCCTTCCAGTTCGGGCTGCGGCCGAAGGCCGAGAGCACGGCCTCGCCCGTGACGAAGTCCTCCTTGCCGCGGGTGGTAAAGTGGACGGTCAGACCGTCCTTGCCCTGCTCAACGCGCTGGACCATGGAGTTGGCAAACACGCGCACGCCCTGCTTCTTGAGCAGCTGTGCAAGGTTCTGACCGAGCTCGCGGTCCATGCCGGGCAGCAGGCGGTCAAGGCCCTCGATCACGGTAACCTCGCAGCCGAGGTCGCTGTAGAACGTGGCAAATTCCACGCCGATGACGCCGCCGCCCATGATGACGATGGAGCGGTAGAGGCGGTCCGTTCCCTTAAGCAGCTCGTCCGAGGTCATGGCAAGCTCCAGGCCGGGAATGGGCGGGCGGGCCGGAACGGAGCCGGTGGCGATGAGGATATGCTCCGCCGTGACGGTCCCGGCATCCTGCCCGGTGATCTCGACGCAGCCGGGAGCTGTGATGCGGGCGCGGCCGCGCAGTAGCGTGACCTTCGCGCTGCGGAACAGGCCCTCGATGCCGCTGCTGAGCGTCTGCGAAATTTCGTCCTTGTGGCGGTACAGCGCCGGAAGGTCGAGGCTCGCGCCATCTGCGCAGACGCCCGCGCAGTGGTGCGCATCGCTCCAGACCTGCGAGGCGTGCAGCAGAGCCTTCGTCGGCACACAGCCGCGGTTCAGGCAGGTGCCGCCGCACTCGCGGTCCTCAATAACAGCCGTATGCAGGCCAAGCTTCGCGGCGCGCAGTGCGGCGGTATAGCCGCCGGGGCCCGCGCCGATGACGATGAGTTGATAGTCTGCCATAGGCACTCCTTTCAAATTTCCTGCTCGCCGAGCAGGGCGCACAGGTCGTCCGCGATCTGACAGCAGGCGGCCACCTCGCGCACGCGGCCGCACAGGTCCGCCACGCGGAAGCGGCAGCCGCGCAGGGCCTCCGCCAGCGGCGCGGCAAACTCCGCGTCCATCGAATCGGTGTAGACGGCCGCATCGCGGCAGACGCCCTCCTCGACCTGCAGCTCCAGCGTGATCTCGCCCCAGGGGTAGCGCGCTCCGCAGGAGAACGGGAACGGCTGCGCTCTGCCGTAGATCCAGTCATAGGAGGCAAAGCGCATGCGGCGGGCCTCGATCTCCGAGGCATCGAGCTGCGATTCCGTGATCGTGGTGACCGGCAGACCGTAGACATCCGCAAACGCCTGCGCCATGGCCTGCTGCATCTGCGAAATGCGCAGACCCGGATGCAGCTCGGACAGGTTCACAACGCGCGACGGCACGGACGCGACGCCCTTGCTCTGCAGCTTGCGCTGCGACGGCGTCAGGTATTTGCCGAGGTTGGCCATGTCGACCGAGACGAGCAGCGTGCCGTTGTGGAACGAGCAGCCGTTGTGGTGATAGAACGAATTGCCGGAGAATTTCCGCCCGGCGGCCAGAATGTCGTTGCGCCCGGAGAAGCTCGCCTCGATGCCGAGGGAGCGGCAGGCCTCGACGATCACACGCTGCTGCCGGTGCAGATCGTACTCCGCCGTGGGCAGGCTGAACGTGAAATTCAGATTTCCCATATCGTGATACACAGCGCCGCCGCCGGAGAGGCGGCGGGAGAGCTTCCCGCCGTCCTGCTCCAGAAGCGCCGTGCGGCACTCCTGCCAGGCATTCTGATTCCGGCCGATGACCACGGTATGGCGGTTCTGCCACAGATAGAGGATGCAGATATCCGCCGGGACCGTATCGGTCAGGTATTGCTCCAGCGCGAGGTTATGATACGGATCGGTGTTGTCCGTGCAGAGGTACAGCAGCTTCCGGATCATGCGCGCGTCCACCTCAGGATGGGATTGCGGGCAGCCTGCACCTCATCCGGACGGCCGATCTGCGCATGATGCGGCGCAGCGTGCATGTATTCCGGGTCCTTGTGGCCAAGCTCATAGAGCTTGCGGAAAATTTCCGCCGCCTCGTCGAGCGTTTCCCGACTCTCCGTCTCCGTCGGCTCGAGCATGAGGGCCTCATGCACGATGAGCGGGAAGTACATTGTGGGCGGATGCATGCCATAGTCGATGAGCGTCTTGGCGACATCCAGCGCGGAGACGCCGGTCTCCTTCTTGAACTCGCTCAGATCGAGAACGAATTCATGCATGCAGATGCGGTCAAACGCCGGGCGGAACGTGCCCGCCATGCGGCGCATGAGATAGTTTGCGTTCAGAACGGCATTCTGCGCCGCCTCGGGAACGCCCTCGCGGCCGAGCGTGAGCAGATAGGCCAGCGCGCGCACCACGACGAGGAAGTTGCCCGCAAACGCGCGCACCTGGATGTGGCCCTCGCCGTCCAGCGTGGCGGAATGCGGCAGATAGGGCTTCAGGAAGTCCTTGCAGCCGACCGCGCCCGCGCCGGGGCCGCCGCCGCCGTGCGGCGTGGAGAACGTCTTGTGCAGGTTCAGGTGGATGCAGTCAAAGCCCATGTCGCCGGGGCGCACGACGCCCATGACGGCGTTCAGATTCGCGCCGTCATAGTAGCACAGGCCGCCCGCCTCGTGGACAAGACGCGTGATCTCCAGAATGTTTTCGTCAAAAATGCCGACTGTGTTCGGGTTCGTCAGCATCAGGCCGGCGGTGTCGTCGCCGAGCACGGCCTTGAGCGCCTCGAGATCGACGCAGCCGTTCGGCGCGGACGGGATATTCACGACCTGATAGCCGCACATGGCAGCTGTAGCCGGGTTCGTGCCATGCGCGGAATCCGGAACGATGATCTTCGTGCGCTTCTTGTCGCCGCGGGCATCGTGATACTGCTTGATGAGCAGCACGCCCGTGAATTCGCCGTGCGCACCGGCTGCAGGCTGGAATGTCATGCCGTCCATGCCCGTGATCTCACACAGATACTGCTGCGCAAGCTCCAGCACACGACGGCAGCCCTGCACCGTGTGGGCGGGGGCCAGCGGATGGATGCCCGTAAAGCCGGGCAGCGCGGCCATTTCCTCGTTGATCCGGGGATTATACTTCATGGTGCAGGAGCCGAGCGGATAGAAGCCGCAGTTCACGCCGTGGACATGGTGGTTCAGCTCCGTATAGTGGCGGCTGAGGTCCTGCTCGCTCAGCTCCGGCAGAACGGGAGCCTCCGCGCGGCGCAGGGACTCCGGCAGCGGCGTCTCCTCGACGTCACACGCCGGGAGGATGCTGCAGCGGCGGCCGGGAACGCTTCGCTCAAAGATCAGCTTCATTTGCTCAGCACCTCCTTCACGATGGCGATGGTGCGGTCCAGCGCTTCGCGCGGAACCTTCTCCGTGGCGCACCACAGGATGCCGCCCTCCAGCGGAAGACCGCCGAGGATATCGGCCTGCTCCAGCGCAGCAAGGATCTCGTCCTGCTTCGGCAGATCCGTGACAAACTCATGGAAGAATTCGCCGGAATAGCGCAGCGTCACGCCCTCGATGGCCGCAAGGCCGCGGGCGAGATAGTGCGCCTTGGCCATGCTCTGGCGCGCAGCCTCGGCAAGGCCCTCGGGGCCCATGGCGGAGAGATAAACGCCCGCCGTCAGCGCGCACAGCGCCTCGTTCGAGCAGATGTTGCTGCTGGCCTTCTCGCGGCGGATGTGCTGCTCGCGCGCCTGCAGCGACAGGACAAAACAGCGCTCGCCGCGCGAATCGACCGTCTGGCCGACGATACGGCCCGGCAGCTTACGCATGTGCTTCGACGTGGAGGCCATGAAGCCGAGATACGGGCCGCCCCAGCCGAGGGGCATGCCGAGCGGCTGGCCCTCGCCGACGGCGATATCCGCGCCGCACTCCTTCGGCGTTTTCAGGATGCCGAGGGCAATGGGGTTACAGCTGAGGATATACAGCGCGCCCGCTGCATGGATGATCTCGCCGAGCGCTTCGGCGTCCTCAAGCTGGCCGAAGAAGTTCGGCTGCTGGATGCACACGCCGGAGACGTCCCCGGCCGCCAGAAGCTCTCGCAGGGCGTCCGGATCGGTCTTTCCGTCCTTGACGGGGATGACGCGCAGCTCGTCGCCCGTGCCGTAGCAGTAGGTACGGACGGTGTTGATAACGTCGGGATGGGCCGCGCCGGAGATCAGCGTCACGCGGCGCTTGCGGTCGCGGCACATGGCTGCTGCCTCGGCGGCGGCTGTCGCGCCGTCATAGACGGACGCATTGGAGACATCCATGCCCGTCAGCTCGCAGATCATGGTCTGATATTCAAAGATGGACTGGAGGATGCCCTGGCTCAGCTCCGCCTGATAGGGCGTGTAGGCCGTCAGGAACTCCTCTTTTGCCGGGATATACTTCACGATGGAGGGGATGTAGTGGTCATAGGCACCGGCGCCGCGGAGAATGGTGGAAAACACCTTGTTCTCCCCTGCCAGCTCCGTCATGGTCCGCCGCACCTCCAGCTCGCTCATGCCGGACGGCAGATCGAGCGGCCGGTCCAAATACATGGACGCGGGCACGTCGCCATAGAGCTCGCGGAAGTCGTGCAGGCCGATGGCCTGCAGCATCTCCTGCCGCTCTTCGGGCGTGTTGGGAACATAGCTGCCCATGTCAGCCCTCCTGCGCGCAGAAGGCCTCGTAGGCGGCGGCATCCAGCAGTTCTTCCGTATCGGTCACCTGCTCGACCTTGATCAGCCAGTTGCCATAGGGATCACTGTTCAGCAGCTCGGGATGATCCAACAGCTCTTCGTTGACCTCGAGCACCACGCCGGTGACCGGGCTAACGAGATCGCTGACAGCCTTGACGGACTCGACGTCGCCGAAGGCCTCTTCCGCCGTGACCTCGTCGCCAACGCCGGGCAGATTCACAAACACGACGTCGCCCAGCGCATCCTGCGCGAAGTCGGAAATGCCGACGACCGTGACGTCGCCCTCGGTCTTCACCCACTCATGGGACTTCGTGTACTGCAGCTCAACAGGATAATTCATGGTAGTTCCTCCCAGATTAATTTTTCAGTATTTTCATGTTAGTTTTCCGCCCTGCATCCGCAGGGCGGACTTTATTGATTTCAGAAACCGATCTCTCCGGCAAAGCGATCGAGCGCGGCGTTGAACTCCGCGTCATTGAAGCAGTAGTGCATTTCCGTGAAGCGGCTGCGCAGGCGGATGACATCCTCCGAGATGTCCTTGCCGCGCAGGATGCAGTCTGCCATCAGGGAAGCCAGCTCGTCGAACTCTGCCGGGCCGAAGCCGAAACGCGTCATCTCGCTGACGCCCATGCGCAGCGCGCCGCTGGCGGTGAAGCCCTCTTCCTCCGGCGTGGCCTGATAGTTCACGATGATGTTGTTCTCCTCGAGCCGCTCGGCGACCTCGGGGCCGGTGCCGTAGCCAACGGAGACAATGACCTGATGCGTTTCGGTGTAGTCGATGGCGGGATCGCCCTGCACATCGAGGCCCTGCGCCTTGAGCGCGCGGGCGAAGTGCTTTGCATTGGCGATGATGGCGCTCTGATAGGCATCCTTGAAGTGGTTCATCTCATAGGCGGCCATCAGCATGCCGAGCTGCGTGCCGAGGTGGTGGTTCGAGACACTGCCCGGGAACGTGCGGCTCTCAATGGCCTCCCACAGGCCCCACTTGAGGTCCTCGCGCTGATAATTAACGCCGATGACGCCGCGCTGCGGGCCGAAGAATGTCTTGTGCGTCGAGCCGGTAACGATCTCCGCGCCGTCCGCGAACGGGTTCTGGAAGTGGTCGCCGATAAGGCCGAGCACATGGGCCATATCGTACATGATCGTCGTGGGGATGTTCTGCGCATCGACAAAGGCGCGGATCTCTGCGACCGGCTCGCGGTGCAGGACCATGCTCTTGCCGAAGATGATGAGCTCGGGGCGGTATTCGTCGATGAGCTTCTTCGTGCCCTCGACGTCGATCTTGTAGATGTTGTCGCGGCATACCGGGAAGTTCACGACGGCCGTGCGCTCCGTCTTCGGATCGACGGCAACATAGTCGCGCAGCGCGCCCATGGGCTGGGCCGACAGGTGGCCGCCCTTGATGATGTGGTTGTTCATGACATAGCCGAGGCGCTGCGGCGTGTGCTTGCGGTCCAGGCGGTTCTTCCAGTCCATGAGGGCGGAGAACGTGGCCATATTGCTCATCTGGCCGCTGACGACGCGCGTTTCGACCTGCGCGCAGCCGAGGTACAGGCGCATCTGCTCGACGAGCAGGCGCTCGACCTCGTCGATGAACTTCGTGCCCTGATAATAGAAGATATCCTTATCATAGAACGACAGGACCTTCTTGTGCTCGGCATAGCGGCAGCTGGGGTCGCTGGCGCTGAGCATCTGCACGGCGTGGCTCGGCGTGTTCTCGGACGGAATGAGGTTGATGCACTGTTTCTGGCGCCACAGGTGGTTCTCCTCGGCCTTCTTCAGCAGCTCGAAGGCCTTGCCGGGCAGGTTCTCGAGAGAGCCGACGGGCTCCTTCTCCTCCGGGCGATACAGCAGCGGACGCGCGAACGGCGGCGCGCTGACGCTCATGTGGTTCGCGGGAATGACGGCCTTGAGCCGCTTGCCGCGGATATCGACCTCCACGGTGTCATCCGTGAGGATATCGCTGTCGATGTAGCACAGGCCGATGGCGCGCTTGGCCGTCTCGTCGGTGATGACGGTCTGCAGGCCCTCGCCCTCGGCGACGTAATACGGAACCATCGTGCCGCTCGTCACCCAGCCGACCTGCTTCTCACCACGGTAGACGGGCATACCGGCGCGCATGACGCCGCGGTCGAGCAGCGTGATGGGCTGGATGCGGCGCGGCAGCACAGACAGATCGCTGAAGTCGCGGTTCATGATGCGCTTGAAGGCGGCAAACTGCTGCTCGAGCGGCTTGCGGCCGATAAAGTCGCCCTTCTGGGGCGCAAAGCTGACGGCAAACTTGGCCAGCGGCACAGCAAAGATCGGCATCTCGTTCCCGGCGGGGTCGAGGCCCATCTCATGGCCGTACAGCGGCAGCGCGGCCTCGAGGCGGAGCGTGTCGCGCGCGCCGAGGCCGGCGGGCTTTGCACCGAGCTCCACAAGGCGGTTCCACAGCCAGGCGGCATCCTCGCTGCGGCAGTAGACCTCAAAGCCGAGCGGCTCGCCCGTGTAGCCCGTCTTGGCCACGCGGACCAGGCGGCCCTCGAGCGTGACGGTGCCGAGCGCGTTCTTCATCGGCTCGGTGAGCTGCACGCCGCCGGAGAGCGTCATGAGGATGTCCTTGCACTTCGGGCCCTGCACGGCAATGGCCGCCCAGTCCTTCGTGATCTCCGTCATGGTACAGTTATAGTTCTTCATTGCCTCGCGCAGGTGCGCAAGGTCCTTTTCCGTGTTCGCCGCATTTACGACAAGCAGGAACCGTTCCTCTTCAAAGCGGTAGAGATAGGCGTCGTCGACGGCGGAGCCGTTCTCGGTGGGGATGATGCAGTACTGCGCCATGTTGAGGTCCAGACTCTCGACGTTGCTGCTGAGCACATGCTGCAGAAAGGCAACGCGGTCCGGGCCCTCGACGAGCACGCGGCCCATATGGGAGACGTCAAAGAGGCTGCAGGCATGGCGGGTATACAGGTGCTCCGCCACAATGCCGCTGGGGTACTGGATGGGCATCTCCCATCCGCCGAAATCCACCATAGAGGCGCCTGCCGCTACATGGACGTCATAGAGCTGGGTGCGCTTGAGTTCGCTCATTACTGGGTTCCTCCTTTATGATTTCGCCGCGTTCTGCGGCCGCCGGATATGAAAAAAGACACAAAGCCCCATGGCTTCGTGCCTCAGCTTGTCAAAAAGTCCCTTCGGGTCTTTTCGCCAAGCTGCATTCAGAATTGCAAAATAAAATTTTGTAGTAATATTTTGCAATTCTGCCGCTGCGGCGGGTGATCAAACGCGAAAGGACACCCTGACGGTTTCCTTTCACACTTTTCTTCCCTCCGAAGCTTTTGGCTTGGCAGGTTTTTTGACAGTCTGAGACACACGGCCCCTTGGCTTCGTGCCTCCGTCCATTACCTGAGAGATTCCCCGCCGTTTCCGGCAGGTTGCACCTTCGGCGTGCGGCTGCCGCCGCACTCTTCGGAGTGTCGTCATCGCCCGACCCTTTTGCCTGAGAGCTTCTGCATTCCCCTTCGGCGCCGCGCAGCGCGCGGTCTCTCCCGGACCAATCATCCGACACTTATTCAGTTCCGGTGTTATCCCGGCGCGGTCCTTCCCGCGCCCTTTTTACAATACCATTTTCTACACGGTTTTGTCAACAATTATTCCAAAATTTTTCCGGATTTTGTTTGCATTGTACAAAGATGTCTGCCGCAGCCGGGCATAAATTCCAGCCGGGCGGCATTTACTTTCCTGCCTCCTTATGCTATCATGAAGGAGAGCACATCACATAGCAGGGTGGTGCTGCCATTGCACGAACAAGGCATTGCGATCTACTCCCGAAAATCCCGCTTCACCGGCAAGGGTGAAAGCGTGGGCAACCAGATCGAGCTATGCCGCCAGTATCTCCGCGCGCACGAGCCGGACGCGCCGGAGCCGGAAATTTTTGAAGATGACGGCTTCTCCGGCGGGGACCTGAACCGCCCCGCCTTCCGGCGGATGATGCGCGCGGCCGAGGCCGGGCGCTTCCGTATGCTCATCGTCTACCGGCTCGACCGGATCAGCCGCAGCATCGGAGACTTCACCGCCCTCATCGAGCGGCTTGCACAGCTGAACGTGGCGTTTGTCTCCATCCGGGAGCAGTTTGACACGTCCACGCCCATGGGACGCGCCATGATGTACATCGCGTCCGTCTTCTCACAGCTCGAGCGCGAGACCATCGCAGAGCGCATCCGCGACAACCTCCGTGAGCTGGCCAAGACCGGCCGCTGGCTCGGCGGCATCACGCCGACCGGCTTTTCCTCGGAGGCCGTGCAGGCCGTCACCGTCGACGGGCGCACAAAGCGTGCCTGCCGCTTGCGGCTCGTTCCGGAGGAGGCGGAGACCGTCAAGGCCATGTACAGCCTGTTCGCACGCCTCGGCTCTCTGACAGCCGTTGTAAAGGGACTGCAGGAGCACGGTCTTGCCACAAAAAACGGCAACGCGTTCACGCGCCACGCCGTGCGCGATATCCTGCACAACCCGGTCTATGCGCGGGCGGATGCGGATATGCTTGCCTGGCTCCGGGCGGCAGGCACGGAGCTCTCCGCTGCGCAGGAGGAGTTTGACGGGCGGCACGGCGTCCTTGCCTATCACCGCACGGATCAGTCCCGCGGCCGCACCGCCGTCGCCCTGCCGCCGGAGGCCTGGATCGTCGCGGTCGGGCAGCACCCCGGGCTCATCCCCGGCTCACAGTGGGCCGCCGTGCAGGAGCGGCTCCGGCGGACGGACTGCCGCACGCCGCGTACGGAGCACGAGACGCCCGCCCTGTTAGCCGGTCTGCTGCAGTGCCGCTGCGGCAGACCGATGTATGCCAAGTACCGCCGCGCGGCAGACGGCGAGCGCTTTTCCTATGTCTGCCGTGCGAAATCGACCGGCGGACGGGAACAATGCAGCTGCCCGAACGTCCCTGGCACTGCAGCAGACGCCGCCGTGCGCGCCATGCTCGCCGCCCTGCCGGAGGACCGCGCCGCGCTGGCGGCCGCACTCCGGGGGCTGCGGCGCGGCCTGCCTGAATCCTCCCCTGCGCCGCCGGACCGTGTCCCCCTCGTGCTCCGCGATTGCCTGGACACCATCCGCCGGACGCAGCGCGTCCTTGAGGCCCTGACGGAGCAGCTCCGCTGGGACGGCGAAACGCTGTGCGTGACGCTCCGCCGGGTGGATTGCAAATGAGATCCTCATGTACTTCCGCGGGCAGCGGAAGAGCGCGTCAGACGTTTCGCTCTCGGAATGCATCGAGACCGGGCGGGATGGCAACGCGCTGTCGCTGATGGACGTGATCTGCTCGGAGGAGGATCTGTTCGAGCAGCTGTCCGAAAAAGAGATCTATGGCAGGCTCCACGCCGCCGTGAACACCTGCCTGACCCCGCGCGAGCAGCGCATCATTCTGCTGCGCTACGGGCTGGGCAACCGCAAGCCGCTGACACAGCGGGAGATCGCCGTGCAGTGCGGCATCAGCCGCAGCTACGTCAGCCGCATCGAAAAACGCGCCCTGCAGAAGCTGGAGGACGCACTGACAAAAGAAACCTGAAGGGAACGATCACAAATGCATCCATGGAAACATTTCTGTACCATCACGCGCCACCGCTGGAAGGTGCGCAGTCACTGCTTCCGCGTCGGGCTGTATTGGCGCGGCCTGACGCACGACCTGTCCAAATACTCCCCCACAGAGTTCTGGACCGGCGCAAAATACTATCAGGGCACGCGCAGCCCGAACTCCTATGAGCGCGAGCTCTACGGCTACTCCGCCGCATGGATGCACCACAAGGGCCGCAACCGCCACCACTACGAATACTGGACGGACATCGACCCGAAGACGAAGGTCTACCGCGCCGTGCCGATGCCGCGCAAATTCTTTGTGGAGATGGTCATGGACCGCATCGCCGCCTGTAAAATTTACCACGGCAGCGCCTACACGGACGCCGATGCCCTCAACTATCTCGTTCACGCCGAGGAGGTCCGCGATGGCTCGATGATGCACCCGGACACGCGCCGCGAGCTTCTCTATGTGCTGACCATGCTGCGCGACCGCGGCGAAAAGGAGACGTTCCGTTTCCTGCGCGAGGTCGTGCTGGCCGGGAAGCCGTTTGCCGTTCCTGTGCAGTGACAAAAATGCAGGAATCATTTCCTTTTCTGCCCGCAGGCCGATCCGGTCGGAAGTTGACAATAATGAAGGGCAAAACTGCCATCCACAGGAGTTATTCACATTCTGCACAAGGTTGTGCACAGCAGGATCCCTGATTTAGCGGGCTTTCGCGGGGGATTTCGGGCAGTTGTGCACAGGCCTGCAAAAACGCCTCTGCACAGCAGTGCCATGTTCCGGAGTTGACATAACCCCGTTTGTGACAAAAATTTACAGACAGGTAACAGGAAATTAAAATGCAGGATGCCGATCGACATCCTGCATTGATTTTTTTGGGTCTTATAAGGCCTCGCCCTCCATGGAGCGCGTGGCATAGGCGTTGAGCGTCTGGTCGGCGATGTTGCCAGCGAGATACTCATAATACGCCTGCGCGCCGATCATCGCGCCGTTATCGCCGCACAGCGACAGCGGCGGCATGCAAAGGCGCACGCCGCGGGCGGCCGTCTCCCGCTGCAGCGCAGCGCGGATGCGGCTGTTGGCGGCCACGCCGCCCGCCACGGCCAGCGTTTTCCGCCCCGTCTGTTCCAGCGCCAGCATGGCGCGCGGCACGAGCATGCCGCACACAGCCTCCGAGAAGGCGGCGCAGAGGTCCGGGATGACGATCTGCTCGCCCTTCTGCCCGGCGTTATGGATGAGATTCACGGCCGAAGTCTTCAGGCCGGAGAACGACAGGTCTAGCGGATTGCCGCTCAGGTGCGGCCGGGGCATGGGATAGCGCGACGGGTCTCCGCCCTGCGCCGCGCGGTCAAGGGCCGCGCCGCCGGGGTATGGCATGCCGAGCAGCCGCGCAACCTTGTCGAAGCACTCCCCTGCCGCGTCGTCGCGCGTGCCGCCGAGAATGCGCAGCTTCGTATAGTCCTCGACATCGACGAACATGGTGTGCCCGCCGGAGACGACAAGGCACAGAAACGGCGGCTCCAGGTCCGGGTAGGCCAGATAGTTGGCCGCGATATGGCCCTTGATGTGGTGGACCGGAATGAGCGGCACATCGAGCGCCAGTGCAGCCGCCTTGGCAAAATTCACGCCGACGAGCAGCGCGCCGATAAGGCCGGGCGCATAGGTCACGGCGACGGCGTCCAGCTCGCCGCGCGTCAGGCCGGTGTTCTCCAGCGCCTGCTCGGCAAGGCCATAGATGGCCTCAATGTGCTTGCGCGAGGCGATCTCCGGCACAACGCCGCCGTATTCGCGGTGCAGCGCGACCTGCGAGGCGATGCAGTCCGTCAGGATGCGTCTTCCGTCCTCCACAATGGCGACGGCGGTCTCGTCGCAGGAGGACTCAATGGCAAGGATCCGCATGATCGAGCTCCTTTCTGAGGATCAGCGCGTCCTCTCGGGGCGCGAGATAGTAATTGGGCCTGCGCCCGATGCAGGCAAAGCCCGCTGCGGTATAGAGCCGCTGGGCCGGGAGATTGGAGGCACGGACCTCCAGCGTCAGAGAGCCGATGCCGCGCGCAGCCAGCCTTTCCTGCAGCGCCTGCAGAAGCGCCTGTGCCGTACCGCGGCGGCGCAGCTCCGGCACGACGGCCAGATTCATCATATCGGCCTCCGGCGGCACGAGCTGCGCGCCGACATAGCCCGCAAATGCGCCGTCCAGCCGCGCGACGAGCCAGAGGCTGAAGCCGGTGTCCAGCTCCTCCGCAATGGAGTTTTCGCTCCAAGGCGCGGAGAAGCACAGACGCTCCAGCGCGGCGATGTCCGCCACATCGGCGGCGGTCATTTCCTGAATTTCGATCATTTGGCAGCGTACCAGCTTTCTCCCTGCTTGGCCTCGGCCACGAGCGGGACCCGCAGCGCAGCGGCGTGCTCCATCTCGTTCGTGACGATCTGCATGACCTGCTGCGCCTCTTCCTGCGGGCACTCGACGATCAGCTCATCGTGCACCTGCAGCAGCAGCCGGGCCTGCAGCCCCTCGAGCGCATGGAACACACGTACCATGGCCAGCTTGATGATGTCCGCCGCGCTGCCCTGCACGGGCGTGTTGAGCGCGATGCGCTCCGCACCGGAGCGGACGTTGAAATTCGAGCTTTTGATCTCCGGAATGGCGCGGCGGCGGCCGAAGATCGTCTCCACATAGCCCTTTTCGCGCGCCGTCTCCTTGATATCGTGCATATAGGCGCGCACGCCGCTGTATTTTTCGAGATAGCTGTCGATATAGGCCTTGGCCTCCGCGCGGGACACGCCGATGTCCTGCGCCAGGGAGAACTCCGAGATGCCGTAGACGATGCCGAAGTTCACGGCCTTGGCATGGCGGCGCATGAGCGGCGTGACGGATTCCAGCGGCACGCCGAACACCTGCGAGGCCGTCACGGCATGGAAGTCCTCACCGGAGCGGAACGCCTCCTGCATGCGCGTATCGTCCGCGATATGCGCCAGCACGCGCAGCTCGATCTGGCTGTAGTCCGCGTCGACCAGCACCCAGCCGGGGCGCGGGACGAACATGCGGCGAATTTCGCTGCCGAGCTCCGTGCGCACAGGGATATTCTGCAGATTCGGGTCCGTGGAGGAAAGGCGGCCCGTCGCCGTGACCGTGTTCTGAAACGTCGTGCGGATGCGGCCGTCCGGCCCGATGACCTTCTGCAGGCCGTCGGCATAGGTGGACTTCAGCTTCGTGAGCATGCGGTAGTCCATGATGGCCTGCACGGCCGGATGGCGGTCACGGAGCTTTTCGAGCACCTCGGCATTTGTGGAATAGCCGCTCTTTGTCTTCTTGACGGGCGGCAGGCCGAGCGTTTCAAACAGGAATACGCCGAGCTGGCGCGTGGAATTGAGGTTAAACGTCTCTCCGGCATAGGCAAAGATCAGGCTCTCGCAGGCATCGATGCGTTCGGAGAGCATTTCGCCGAAGTCATGCAGGGCCTGCGCGTCGACGAGGATGCCGTCGTGCTCCATCTGCGCCAGCACCGGGCACAGCGGCAGCTCGATGTTCTCGAACAGCGGCTGCATGCCCTGCTCGCGCAGGCGCTTGCCGAGCTCCTCCGTCAGGCCGTCGATGCAGGCCGTCCGGATGGCAAGGACGCTTTCCTGCGGGAGCGAGGCCTCGTCCGCAGGCGGGATGTGCAGATAGTCCTGCGCCAGCTGCGGCAGGGCGTAGGCCCCGCGCGTCGCATCGAGCAGATAGGCCGCCACGGCCGTGTCGAACACGATCCCCGCAGGCTCCACGCCGAGAGCCAGCAGCGCACGCAGCAGCGGCTTGCCGTCGTGCACGGTCTTCGGCACGTCCGCCGCAAACAGGCGCTGCAGCAGCGGCATGAAATCCGTTCCGAGCGTTTCGCGGCGCAGCACATAGGCCGTCTGGTCCGGGCCGTCCATGTGCGGCACGGCCACGAGCATCGAGAGATCGTCTGCGGCAGCAATGCTGAGCGTCACGCCTGATAACAGCGGCTGCGCCTGCTCCGGGGTCTGCACGTCCAGAAGCGTGCAGGAGCCTGTCACGGGCTGCGCCGGTTCCTCCGACTCGTCCTGCTCCAAAGCGGCGCTGCGCAGGCCGTAGCGGTCAATGAGACGCTGGAATTCCAGCGTGGTGAACAGGTCATACAGCGCCCGGCGCTTCGGCGGCCGGATGAGATTGTTCTCCGGCGTGAAGTCGATGGGCGCATCGCTGCGGATCGTCGCCAGCTCATAGGAAAGGTAGGCTGACTCGCGGCCGTTTTCGAGCTTATCAAACAGCTTTCCCTTCATGTTTTCCCGGGAAAGATTGGCATAGACGCCGTCGAGCGTACCGAAGCGCTTCAGCAGGTCGTTTGCCGTCTTCGGCCCGACGCCCGCTACACCCGGGATATTGTCCGAGCTGTCGCCCATAAGAGCCTTCAGATCGATGAGGCGCTTCGGCTCCAGCCCGTATTCCGCGCGGAAGACGTCCGGCGTATAGCGCTCCGTCCGCGTCTGCCCGCCCTGCGTGCGCACCAGGCGCACAGAGACGTGCTCGTCGACGAGCTGCAGGCTGTCGCGGTCTCCCGTCAGGATAACGCAGTCCCACCCGGCCTCCTCGCACAGACGGCCGACCGTGCCGAGCACATCGTCCGCCTCCCAGCCCTCGCAGGCATAGACCGGGATGCTCATCGCGGCGAGCACCTGCTTCATGACCGGCATCTGCATGGCAAGCTCCTCCGGCATGGGATGGCGCGTGGCCTTATAGCCGTCATAGCGCAGATGGCGGAACGTCGGCGCATGCAGGTCGAACGCCACGCACAGCGCGTCCGGTTTTTCCTCGCTGCGCTCCTTTTCCAGAATATTCAGAAAGCCGTAGATCGCATTGGTATAAAGTCCGTCCCGGGTCGTCAGCGGCCGCACGCCGTAAAACGCGCGGTTGATGACGCTGTTCCCGTCCAGGATCATCAGCTTCATATGGTATCTCCTTCGATCAGATGCGCTTCCACTTTGCGCCCTGCGGCGTATCGATGACCTCGATGCCGCGTGCCTTCAGCTCATCGCGGATGCGGTCGGCCTCCGGCCAGTTCTTCGCGCGCTTTGCTTCGGTACGGGCGGCGACGAGCGCGTCGATCTCCGGGTCGTGCTCCTCCTCCGGCCGGGCGCTGCGTGCCTTCTCTGCCGCGGAGAGCAGGTTCAGGCCGAGCACCTCGTCAAAGCTGGCAAGGGCTGCGAGCTTCGTGGCATCGTTCGTCTTTGCCTTCAGCACATCATAGACGGCCGTCACGGCAAGCGACGTGTTGAGGTCGGCGTTCAGCGCGCCGAGGAAGCGCTCCTTCAGCGCCTCGAAGGCTTCCGCATCGACCGCGCCGTCATCCGGGCGAAGGGCCGCAATGCGGGCAATGAGCTTTTCATAGGTCTGCGCCGCGTTGTCGAGGTTCTCCCACGAGAACACGAGATTGCGGCGATAATGGCTCTGCAGGCAGAACAGGCGGTAGGCGATGGGATCGTAGCCCTTCTCCTCCAGCAGGGACACCGTGAGGAATTCGCCCTTCGACTTGGACATCTTGCCGGACTCCGTGTTCAGGTGATGGACATGGAACCAGTAATTGCACCACTTGTGGCCGAGGAAGGCCTCGGACTGGGCGATCTCGTTCGTGTGATGCGGGAAGGCATTGTCGATGCCGCCGCAGTGGATATCCAGATATTCGCCGAGATGCTTGATGCTGATGCAGGAGCACTCGATATGCCAGCCGGGATAGCCGACGCCCCACGGGGAGTCCCACTTCAGGGCCTGATCCTCGAACTTGGACTTCGTGAACCAGAGAACGAAGTCATTCTGATTGCGCTTGTTGGAATCCTCCTCGACGCCCTCGCGCACGCCGACGGCAAGGTCCTCCTCCTTATGGTCGTTGAAGACATAGTATTTTTCCAGCTTGGACGTGTCAAAATAGACATTGCCGCCCGCAAGATAGGCATAGCCCTTGTCCAGCAGGGTCTGCACCATGTGGATGTATTCCGGGATGCAGTTCGTGGCAGGCTCCACAACATCCGGCCGCTTGATGTTCAGCTTGGCACAGTCAGCGAAGAACGCATCAGTATAGAACTTTGCGATCTCCATGACGGTCTTGTGCTCGCGGCGCGCACCCTTGAGCATCTTGTCCTCGCCGGTATCGGCATCCGAGGCCAGATGGCCGACGTCCGTGATGTTCATCACGCGCTTGACGGGATAGCCCATGTAGCGCAGACTCTTCTCGAGCACGTCCTCCATGATATAGCTGCGCAGGTTGCCGATGTGGGCGAAGTGATAGACCGTCGGGCCGCAGGTATACATTTTGACGAGCTTCGGATCGATGGGGGTAAAGAGCTCCTTCTTATGGCTCAGGGAATTATAGAGATACATCTTGATCCTCCTGTTTCAGTTTTTCCTCTATTTTTTCGATACGTGCATACAGGGCGTCTAACTCCAGCCGGACAGGGTCTGGCGTGTGGATATGGTCGAGCTTCTCGCCGTTTCGCCGGACAACGCGGCCGGGCACACCGACAACGGTGGAGTCCGGCGGCACCTCGTGCAGCACAACGGAGTTCGCCGCGATACGGGCATTATCGCCGACCATGAACGGACCGAGCACCTTCGCGCCGCTGCCGACCATGACGTTGTTGCCGAGCGTCGGGTGGCGCTTGCCGCTCGTCATGCCCGTGCCGCCGAGCGTGACGTTCTGATAGAGCAGGCAGTCGTCGCCGATCTCCGTTGTCGCGCCGATGACGATGCCGGTGCCGTGGTCGATGACGAGCCGCCTGCCGATCTTCGCAGCAGGATGGATCTCGATGCCCGTGCGCCGCCGCGCAAACTGTGAGACCCAGCGGCCGAGAAAGCGCAGCCGGTGTTCATAGAGCCAGTGCGCCACGCGGTAATACATCGTGGCGTGCAGGCCGTTATATAACCAGAAGACCTCCCAGCCGCTGCGCGCTGCGGGATCATTGCGGCGGTATGCCTCTATGGTTTCTTTTAACCGCATTCTTTCGCCTCCAAACAAAAAACTGCCAGCCTCGGATCGCTCCAGAGGCGGGCAGTGCTCGCGGTTCCACTCTGATTTCTTGCTCCGGCCTTGACGCGGCCAACGGGGTCTCCCCGGCGCTCGCGGGCGCACACTTCACACGGAGTCCGCCGCGCCCGCTCTCAGCCAATGACGGACGCTCTCTGCGGCAGACGGCCCGGCTACTCTTCCCGGTCACAACGCCTATATTATTGGTATTATATTACCATCAAGGGTCCGCGGTGTCAAGGTTTTTCCGCAAATTACACCGCCCGCGGACATTCGTCCGTGTATATTCATAGCAATATACAAAATTTTTCACAGGGCCCGGAATGGGCTTGCTTTTCCTTCGTGAATTTACTATAATGCAGACGAGCACAAGTCCAGAATCTCCGTCATTTTTACCAATCGCACTCTTTCCGAGTTCGGAACATCCCCGCGGAAACTATGTGAGCAGGAGGAACCTTCATGTTTCAGAATGTACAGCAGATCCAGGATTTTATCCGCCAGAACGGCATCGCATTTCTCGATTTCAAGATGATCGACCTTCGCGGCAGGTGGAAGCACCTGTCCATCCCCGCAGCCCGCTTCAACGAGGACATCATGACGCACGGCATCGGCTTCGACGGCTCGAACTACGGCTATGCCCAGGTTGAGCGCAGTGACATGGTCTTCCTGCCGGACATCACGACGGCGGTCGTCGACCCGTTCGTCAAGGCGCCGGCGCTCACGATGATCGGCGATGTCATGGTCATCGACCATCCGGCAAACCGCCCGTTCGACCAGTATCCGCGCAATGTCGCCAAGAGCGCCATCGCCCACATGCAGGCTCTCGGCGTCGCGGACGAGATGATCATCGGACCGGAGTATGAATTCCATGTCTTTGACGGCATGACGCGCACCCTGCGCCCGGATGCCGTCGGCTACCGCCTGCAGTGCAGCGAGTCCGTCTGGTCCGCCGGGGAATTCCCGAACAACGGCTTTCACACCGGCCCGCACGATGGCTACCACGCCGATCTGCCCGGCGACCGCACGTTTGACCTGCGCAACCAGATCTGTCTGGAGCTTGCCAAGTGGGGCGTGGACGTCAAGTATCACCACCACGAGGTCGGCGGCTCCGGCCAGCTGGAGATCGAGGTCGAGTTGGGCGAGATGACCCGTCTGGCAGACGCCACGATGGCCGCGAAATACGTCATCCGCAATACGGCCGCCGCGAACGGCATGACGGCCACACTGATGCCGAAGCCCATCTACGGTGAGGCCGGCAACGGCATGCACGTACACATGCTCCTGCGCAAGAACGGCCAGCCCGTGTTCTACGATCCGGACGGCTATGGCCAGCTCAGCCGCACGGCCATGCACTTCATCGGCGGCCTGCTGACGCACGCCCGCAGCCTCTGCGCCATCACGAACCCCAGCACGAATTCCTACAAGCGCCTCATCCCCGGCTTCGAGGCCCCTGTCACCATCGGCTATGCCATGGCGAACCGCAGCGCCGTCGTGCGCATCCCGGCCTATGTTAAATCGCCGGACAAGAAGCGCTTCGAGCTCCGCAACCCGGACGCGATGTGCAACCCGTACTTTGCCTACGCTGCCATTCTGATGGCAGGCCTCGACGGTATTGAGCACGAGATCGATCCGGCAGGACGTGGCTGGGGGCCGTTTGACTTCAATCTCTTCGATCTCCCGGCAGACGAGCGCAAGCGCCTCGGCCACCTGCCCGCCAGCCTCGACGAAGCGCTCGACGCGCTGGAAGCGGATCATGACTATCTCACGCGCGACGGCGTGTTCCCGATGCCGCTGCTCGAGACGCTCGTCAAAACGCTCCGCGCCGACGCGCAGGAGATCAGCCGCATCCCGCACCCAGCGGAGTTCGACCGCTATTTCGATCTCTGACAGAACCGTATTGGCCCCGTATTCCTTCCGGAGTACGGGGCTACGCGTGCAGAAGCCCAGAAGTATGACGCGGGAGGGGCTAAGCGGTGTTCCGGTTGAGACGATCCGCAATTTGATTTTCTGGAGGAAGCAAAAAATGAAAAAAGGAACAATCGGACAGACGGGTCCTGCTGCCAACATCGGCCGCAGACTCTTTGCCCTCCATTCGGCTGCATGCATTCTGCGGGGTCTCATCGGATGAGGGGCACCAGGATCGCCGGGCTGCTGATTCGCCAGGCCCGTCTCCGGCGGGACTGGAGTCAGGACGGCCTGTGCCTGGGCATCTGTACTCCCTCCTACCTGTCCAAGATCGAGCAGGGCAAGGCAGAGCCCTCTCCGGAGGTGACGGAGCTTCTGCTTCGTCGTCTGGGCCTTGTCTGGATACCGGAGCCGGAGGATCTGAAGCCCTGCTGGAACGCCCTGCTTTCCGGCAGTCCTGGCTTTTTCCTTTGCTATGAGCAGCTGGTACTGCCCCAGCAGGAGAGACTTGCCTGCAGTCCGCTGGCGGCGGACATCCTGTTGCTGGCTGCCTTTTACACAGATACCATGCAGCCCCTGCCGGAGGAATGGGAGCCGTTTCTCTCCACCCGGCAGCTGGCTCTGCAGCGTGCTCTGCAGGGGCGGTGGGACGAGGCTGCGCGGCTGGAACCGCTGCCGCTGCTGTCCTCGCTCCACGGGAAAGCCCTCTACACAAAGGGGGAGTATACAACCGCCATCGAGGTGCTGCGAGACGCCTACCGCTCGGCGGCAGACGCAGGTTATCCCCATATGATGCTTTCCTGCCGTATTCTTATAGGAAACTGCTACTCAGATCTGGGCCGCATGGAGGAAATGATGACCCATTTTTCTGTAGCGGAGCATCTGGCAGAGGCTCTTGGCGACACGGACAGTCTGGCCTCCCTCCGCTACAATACCGCTGCCACGCAGCTGCAGCTCGGCCAGCCGGAAAAAGCCCTGCCCTACTTTTCCGCTCTCGCGCATCCCAGCTTTCTGGACCTGCACAAGCTCGCCATCTGCCATGAACAGTTAGGGCACCGGGAGCAGGCATTGTCAGCCGTCCAACAGGCAGAGTCTCTGGCCACCGGCGAGACAGAGCGGCAGATGCTGGCGCTGGTACGCTATCGGCTGGAGCATGCGGATTACCTTCACGACAGCGCCTACGGCGCTCAGCTGCTGGATTGCTTCCGGCAGCTGCAGGAGACATACCCCATGGGCTTCACCCGGTTCCACCTGCAGTGGGTGCTGGCATGGTACAAGGCGAACCGCCAGTACCGCCAAGCTTGCCGCCTGCTGGAGGAGTTTCCTATAATATAGTGTTTTTGCCAATCTAAGCGTGTCATTCTGGGAATAATTTTCCCATGATGACATGCTTTCTTTTTGTAAGGAGCTGTGCGATAATTATAACCACGAGGTGAACACTATGAAACAAACACTCTGGACGCGGGAATTTACCCGCATTACTGCCGCCACAGCACTGGGCGCAGCAGGCGGCATCATCAGTCAGTTTGCCCTATCGTTTCTGGTCTTTGACGAAACCGGCAGCACGCTGGCAGCGGCGCTGGTGGTCGCCATCCAGCTGATCCCGATGGTGCTGCTGCCGCTGGTCGTCGCTCCCATGATGGATCGTCTGCCGCGTAAGCCTTTTCTGGTGTGGGGCGACCTGCTCAACGGCGTGTGCTACGCCGGAGCAGGACTGTTTCTGTTGCACAGTTCCTTTTCCTATATTGCTTATCTGGCCTTTTCCCTGCTTGTGTCGTGCCTTGGGGCCTTCGACGAGCTGGCCTACAACAGCTTTTATCCCCTGCTGTTGCCGAAGGGGCAGGAAGAGCGGGCCTACACCGTCTCAGCCATGCTCTATCCCATTTTGAAGGTTCTGATGATGCCGCTGGCGGCGGTGCTGTACGATAAGCTGGGCGTGGGACGGCTGCTGCTGATACAGGCCGCGCTTTCGGTGCTGGCGGCCTTCCTGGAAAGTCGCATTCGCGTGCAGGAAAGCCGCCGGGATCAGGAGCCGCTGCTGTCACTGAAAACATGGTGGCGGGATGTCCGGGAAGCAGCCGCCTATCTGCGGCAGGAGCACGGCCTGCACGGGCTCTATGCGTACATGTCCGTTACCAACGGCATGGCCTCGGGCTATTCTCCCTTGCTCATCGCCTTTTTCCGCACGGCGCCGGGCTTCACTACCGCCATGTATTCCTTTTTCTCCGTTGCGGAATTTGCCGGGCGCACCATCGGCGGAGCCATCCGCTACCGCTACTCTCTCCCGGAGAAAAAACGCTTTGGCTTTCTGTTCGGTGTGTATCAGACCTATGAGTTGATGGACACCTGCCTGCTGTGGCTGCCATATCCCCTGATGCTGGTGAATCGGGCGATCTGCGGCTTTCTGGGCATTCAAAGCGCCACCATCCGTCAGGCGGCAGTCCAGCGCTATATCCCCGACCGGCTGCGCGCCCGGCTCAATGCCTATGAGTCCATGCTCTGCACAGCGGCGGGAGCGGCGCTCTCTCTGGCCATCGGCGCACTGGGAGAGGTGCTGGATTACCGCCTCTGCATGACCGTCTGCGGTCTGATCACCATGGCGGTGTGCTGGCTGACGGTATTTCTGCGGCGGCGTCAGGTGCGCCAGGTGCTGGCGGACCGTCCCGGTGTGGACCAGGTCCGGTAGCCGCCGGTCCGGTTTTGTTTCCGAACATAGGGCAAAGCGACTATGGCCACTTTTTCACGAGGCAAAGCCGGCACAACTTTTTTCGATCTTTTTGCATCGAATATCCCCCGGGGGAGCTTCCGGAACCGAATTTCGTATGCTAAAATGCATCACGAGAACGGGCGAAAGGGCCCGAAATGACAGGAGGACCACCCCCAATGAAACGAATTCTTGCACTGCTGCTGGTGCTGAGCGCCGTTCTGGCGCTGGCCGCATGCAGCAAAAGCCCGGCAGTGACCGAAGACGAAGGCACGACGCTCGTCTACGGCAGCGGCGACTACACCCGCATCAACCCCGCCATGGATGAGCACGGCGAGATCAACGTGCTGCTCTTCAGCGGTCTGACCGCCCACAACGGCAGCAACGAGGTCGTTGCCGGTCTGGCTGAATCGTGGGAATACGACGAGAACGCCTGCACCTACACCTTCCACCTGCGCGACGGCGTGAAGTGGCATGACGGCGAGCCGTTCACGGCCGAGGACGTAAAGTTCACGATTGAAGCCATCATGGACCCCGAAAACGGCTCGGAGAACGCACCGAACTTCGAGGACGTGGAGGAGATCACGGTTCCCGACGACAAGACCGTCGTCTTCCGCCTGTCCGCACCGAACGTGGCCTTCCTTGACTATATGACCATGGCCATTCTGCCGCAGCACCTGCTGCAGAACGAGAACATGCAGGAATCGGATTTCTTCCGCCATCCGGTCGGCACCGGCCCATATAAATTGGAGAGCTGGGACGCCGGGCAGTCCATCGTGCTGGTCAAAAATGAGGATTATTACCTCGGTGCGCCGAAGATCGACCGCATCATCTTCAAGATCGTCACGGACGACAATGCACAGGCTCTGCAGCTGAAGTCCGGCGAGATCGATCTGGCCCTGCTCGATCCGAAAAACGCGAAGGACTTTACGGACAAGGAGGGCTATACCTGCTATGACATGACGACGGCAGACTACCGCGGCATTCTCTTCAACTTCTGGAACGACTACTGGACGGAGAACCGCGACCTCATCCCCGCCATCTGCTACGGCATAGACCGGCAGGCCATCATCGACTCCGTTCTGCTCGGGCAGGGCATGGCCGCCTACGGTCCCCTGCAGCGCAACATTTATAACGACTCCAATGTAGAGCACTACGACTATGACCCGGAAAAGGCAAAGACCATTCTGGAGGACGCAGGCTGCACGATGAGTGAAAACGGCTTCTACGAACGAAACGGCAAGGAGATCGGCTTTGTCATCAGCGTCATGGCCGGTGAGCAGGACCGCATCGACATTGCACAGGCTGCCGCACAGCAGCTGCGCGATATCGGCATCAACTGCACGGTCGACATTCCCGCACAGATGGACTGGGGCGGGCAGATGGCCTGCCTCATCGGCTGGGGCAGCCCGTTCGACGCCGACGACCACACCTATAAGGTCTTCGGCACGGACAAGGGCGCAAACTACTCCGGCTACTCCAATGCCGCCGTGGACAGCTACCTGAAGCTGGCCCGCGAGACCTCCGACCCGGAGCAGCGCCGCCAGTATTACGCCAAGTTCCAGGAGGCTCTGGCCGCCGATCCCGCCTATGCCTTCATCTGCTACATCGACGCGAACTATGTCGCCGTCGACGGTCTGCAGGGCATCGCGGCGGATACCGTACTCGGCCACCACGGCGTCGGCATTTTCTGGAATGTTCAGGAATGGACGATTGAGAAATAACAACGGAAAAAAGCATCGGGAGGCTCGCAGAACCGGGCCTCCCGCATGTACGTTTTAACAGGTGATCCTATGGCAGAGCTACTGGAAGTAAAAAATCTGTCCGTCAGCTTTTTCACCCCGGCGGGAGAGGTCCAGGCCGTGCGCGACGTCAGCTTTTCGCTGCGCGCGGGTGAGGTCCTCGCCATCGTGGGCGAATCCGGCTGCGGCAAAAGCGTGCTGTGCAAGAGCATCCTGCACCTGCTGCCGCCGAGCGCGCGGCGCAAGAGCGGCACGATCGCGGTAAATGGCCGTGATATCACGCGGCTGCGGGAACGCGAGCTGCAGAAGCTTCGCGGCTCATTGTTTTCCATGGTATTTCAGGACCCGATGACCGCGCTGAACCCCAGCATGACCGTCGGCGCGCAGCTGGCGGCCGCTATCCGTGTTCATGCGCCCCGCCTGCGCGGCGCGGCTCTGGAGCAGCGCGTGCTCGAGCTGATGCGCCTTGTCGGCATCGACCGGCCGGAGGAGCGGCGTGGCCTGTATCCGCACCACTTTTCCGGCGGCATGCGCCAGCGCGTCGTGCTGGCCATTGCGCTAGCGGGCGACCCGTCGATCCTGTTTGCCGACGAGCCGACGACCGCGCTGGATGTGACCATTCAGGCCCAAATTCTCGATCTGCTGCGCGAAATTCAGCAGAAGCTCGGCACGGCAACGGTTTTCGTCACGCACGACCTCGGCGCTGTGGCGCGCGTGGCGGATCGTGTGGCCGTCATGTACGCAGGGAAGATCGTGGAGCTCGGCACGGCGGAGGATATCTTCTACGATCCGCGCCACCCCTACACCTGGGGCCTGCTGCAGTCGCTCCCGGCGCTGTCCCGCGGGAAGCCGCGGCTGCATACCATTCCCGGCATGCCGCCCACGCTGATCGACCCGCCGAAGGGCGACTCCTTCGCCTGCCGCAATGAATATGCCCTTGCCATCGACTATGAGGAGGAGCCGCCGATGTTCCGCATTTCCGACACCCATTTTGCCGCGACGTGGCTGCTCGACCCCCGGGCCCCGCACATCACGCCGCCGATCGGAGGCGAGCGCCATGGCTGAGCCGCTTCTCGAGGTGCGCGGTCTGACGCACGCCTTCCCGCTCGGGCGAAGGGCCGTGCTCCGCGCTGTGGATCACGTCTCGTTCACGCTCCGGCGCGGCGAGGTTCTCGGTCTCGTCGGCGAATCCGGCTCCGGCAAATCGACCATCGCGCGCTGCGTGATGAATCTGCTGCGGCCGCAGAGCGGGCAGATCCTCTATCGCGGCATCGACATCTGTGACCGCCGCGCCTTCCGCGCGAACCGCCGCACGCTGCAGGCAGAGCGGCAGATCATCTTTCAGGACTCCGGCTCGAGCCTGAACGGGCGCATGCGCGTGTGCGATATCATTGCAGAGCCGATGCGCATCCAGCACGTCCGCTCGCCGCGCGGCAGCTACCGCGCCGAGGCGGAATTCCAGATGCGCTATGTTGGTCTGGACGCGGGCTATCTGGACAAATACCCCGGTGAGCTTTCCGGCGGGCAGCGCCAGCGCGTCGCCATTGCGCGCGCTCTGTCCATGGAGCCGGAGCTGCTCGTTGCGGATGAGCCGGTCGCCTCGCTGGATGTCTCCATTCAGGCGCAGATTATCAATCTGTTTCGCCATCTGCAGGAGGAGCACGGGTTCTCCTTCCTGTTTATTGCCCACGATCTGGCTGTCGTGGAATTCCTCTGTGACCGCGTCGGCGTGCTGTATCAGGGAAGGCTCGTGGAGCTGGCCCCGACGGCATCGCTGTTCGCCGCGCCGCAGCACCCCTATACGCGCGCGCTGCTCTCGTCCATCCCCATCCCGGACCCGCGCCTCGAGCGCGCCCGCAGGCCGCTCGTCTTTGAGGGGCCGCTGCCGGACGGCGGCACATGGACGGAGGTCGCGCCGGAGCATTACGTTCTGCTGGAAGGAGGGGGCGCCGTATGAAGGTCCGCCGGTTTTTCCTGCGGCTGCTGCCGCGCCTCGGCATTTTCGTGCTGAGCGTGCTGCTGCTCTCCGTTCTGACGTTCTATATCTCCCGCCTCGCTCCCGGCGACCCGCTTGTCTCCTACTACGGCGACCGCGTGGAAAAAATGTCCCCCGCCGAGCGCGAATGGGCTGAGGACAAGCTCGGCCTGAATGATCCCCTGCCCACGCAGTACGCCCGCTGGTTCAGCCGCGCGCTGCACGGCGATTTCGGCATCTCCTATAAATATAAGATAGATGTTCTGGAGCTGATCGGTGACCGCATTGGCAACACCCTGCTGCTCGGCGGGCTCGGCTTCGTGCTGCTGTTCGTGCTGGCTCTGCTGCTCGGCGCGCTGTGTGCATGGAAGGAGGACCGGCCGCTCGACCGCATCCTCTGCAAGCTTGGCACGGTGACGAGCTGCATCCCGGAATTCTGGCTGTCACTGATGCTGATCCTGCTGTTTTCCGTCACGCTGCGCTGGCTGCCGAGCTCCGGGGCCTACAGCGTCGGCCACGCGGACGATGTCGGCGACCGGATCGTGCACCTGATTCTGCCGATGTCCGTTGTCGTGCTGAGCCACCTGTGGTACTATGCCTACCTCGTGCGCAACCGACTGGTGGAGGAGCTGCGCGCGGACTATGTGCTGCTGGCGCGCAGCGAGGGAATGGGCCAGGCGCACATCGTGCTGCGGCAGTGCCTGCGCAATGTGCTTCCGTCCTATCTCAGCCTCATGGCCATCTCCGTGCCGCATGTGATGGGCGGGACCTATATCGTGGAGGCCGTGTTTTCCTACCCCGGCCTCGGCACACTGTCCTACGAGAGCGCGCGCTACAAGGACTACAACCTCCTGATGGTGCTGTGCCTGCTCTCCGGCGCGGTCGTTATCGCGTGCAGTCTGCTGGCGCAGGCCATGAACGCGCGGCTCGACCCGCGCCTTCGCCCGGCGGAACGGGAGGTGACCTCAAAATGACAGACGACCGCTTTCGTCTGGTCGGCGTCCGGCCGCAGTCGCCCGCAGCACCGGTACGCCGCGCGCCGTGGTACCGCGGCAAGCCGATTTTTTCGGCCGCCGTTCTGGCGCTCATCGTGCTCGGCTGCCTGTTCTGCGAGGTGCTCCTGACGCACGATCCGACCTATCTCGACCTTGCGCACTGCAATGAAGCGCCGTCGCGGGAATTTCTCTTCGGGACGGACCCGATGGGCCGCGATATTTTCTCCATGATCTGGTACGGCGGGCGCATTTCGCTGACCATCGGCGTTCTGTCCACGCTGCTGTCCACAGCCATCGCCATTCTGTTCGGCACGGTCAGTGGCTGCGCGCCGGACTGGCTGGACCGTCTCCTGATGCGGCTGACCGAAATTCTGCTGAGCGTGCCGAACCTGCTGCTCGTCGTGCTGCTGCAGGCCATTCTGGGCACGGCAAATGTGCTCACGCTCTCGCTCGTCATCGGGCTGACGAGCTGGGCCAGCATCGCCAAGGTCGTTCGCACGGAGGTGCGCAGGCTGCGCAGCAGCGAATATGTGCTGGCCTCGCGCTGCATGGGCGGCGGCTTCTTCCACGTCCTGCGGCAGCACCTTGCGCCGAATTTCTTCTCGTCCATCTCGTTCATGGTCGTTATGAACATCCGCAGCGCCATCACGGCGGAATCGACGCTGAGCTTCCTCGGCATCGGCCTGCCGATCGAGGTCGTCTCGTGGGGCAGCATGCTTTCCCTGTCCGAAAAGGCTCTGCTCACGGACGCATGGTGGATCATCGTCATTCCCGGTGTGTTCCTTGTGGCAACGCTGCTGTGCATCACGGAGCTGGCCAACGCCATGCGCCGCTCGACCCGCGAACGCACGCTATAAAACAGAATTGGGACCATCGGCTGCCGCCGGTGGTCCCAATCGTTTTATTTCTGTTCCGGGAAGAGCCGCACAATGGCCTGCGCCGCCGCTGCCTGCTCGGCGCGCTTTTTGCTCGTGCCGGAGCCGGTACCGACCTCCCTGCCGTTGAGCAGGACGCGGACGTTGAACTCCTTGCAGTGGTCCGGGCCAGTCTCCGAGATGAGCTCATAGCTCAGCTGCTGCGATTTTTTGCGCTGCACGAGCTCCTGCAGCTCCGTCTTGTAATCGTGGGTCTTTTCCGCCTCGGCGAGCTGCGGCAGGATGAGCCGCGTCACGATGTCGCTGGCCACGGCAAAGCCTCCGTCCAGATAGCTGGCAGCCACAACGGCCTCCATAACATCGCAGAGGATGCTCGGGCGGCGGCGGCCGCCGCTTTGATCCTCGCCGTTTCCGAGCAGCAGATGCTCGCCGAGCGAGAGACGCTCCGCCACGGCGGCAAGGCTCTTTTCGCAGACGAGCTCCGCGCGGATGCGCGTCAGATCGCCTTCGAGCTTTTTGGGGAAAGTCCGGTACAGATACTCCGCCGTCACGAAGCCGACAATGGAATCCCCAAGGAACTCCAGCCGCTCATAGCTGCGCAGTGGGTCCTGATAGATCTCGTTTGCACAGGAGGTGTGGGTCAGCGCCATGCGCAGAAGCTCCGGATCGCGGAACTTGTAGCCCAACGCCTTTTCCAGCTTATTCAGCATGTTCTTCCTCCCTGGGCAGGATCATCTGCCCGATATTGGCACGAATTTCCTCGCAGAAGCCGCTCTCGACCGCGCGGATGGCCTGCCGGATTGCGCCGCGGATGGCGGCGTCGTCGGACGAGCCGTGCGCCTTGATGACCGGGCGGCTGATGCCGATGACGATGGACCCGCCCGTTTCGCGGTAGTCCATGGTCTTGCGGATGCCGTTGATGCCCTTTTTACACAGCAGCGCGCCGAGCATCGTCAGCGGATTGCGGTAGAACATCTGCTTCATCATGCCGGACATGAACATGGCCGTGCCCTCCACGGTCTTGAGCAGGACGTTGCCGGAGAAGCCGTCCGCCACGATAACATCCGCCGCACCAAACGGCACATCGCGCGCCTCGACATTGCCGACGAAGTGGATGGTCCCCTGCTCCGCGGCGCGCTTCAGAAGCTGATGGGCCTCGCGGTGGAGCGGGTCGCCCTTCGTATCTTCCGCGCCGTTGTTCAGAAGGCCCACGCGCGGCGACTCGATGCCGAGCGCCTTCTGCGCGTAGAACGAGCCCATGCAGCCGAACTGCAGCAGGAATTCCGGCGTGCACTCGGCATTCGCGCCCGCATCGATGAGAATGGCGTGGCCGTCCTTCGTCGGAAGGACCGGCGAGAACGCCGCGCGGCGGATACCGCGGATGCGCTTGACGAGCAGCGTAGCCGCCGTGAGCAGCGCGCCGGTATTGCCGGCCGAGATGAACGCATCACCGCCGCCCTGCGCCAGCATTCTTGCGCCCAGCACGAGCGAAGAGTTCGGATGCTGCTTCACGACCGCGGCGGGATCGCAGTGCATGTCCACCACATCCTCGGCATTGGCAAGCTCCACGCCGTCCGGGAGCGTATCCCAGCCCTGGGCCTTCATGCTGGCAAGGATATCCGCGCCGCGGCCGACCAGAACGATCTGCACGCCGAACTCCTTTGCCGCCTCCAGTGCACCGCGCACCACGGCATCCGGGGCGTTGTCGCCTCCCATTGCATCCAGAATGATTTTCATGCCTGTTCCCTCATTTCTCCATGGCCTCCAGGTGCGCAAGCGACCGGTTGGCAATGGCCAGATTCTTGTTTGCTTTTCCGCGCACCCGCTGCTCGAGCGGGGCGATGATGCCGAAATTCACGTTCATCGGCTGGAACGATGCCACGGTACTGTCACTGACATAGTGCGCCAGTGCGCCGATGGCCGTCACGGTGCCGAAGTCCGGCACGGGTCTCCCCGCCAGCCGTGCCGCCATGCTGACGGCGGCAAGATAGCCGGAGGCGCACGATTCGACATAGCCCTCCACGCCCGTCATCTGCCCGGCAAAGGCGACCATGGGGTCGCGCCGGTCTGCGTAGCACGCGTCGAGCAGCTTCGGTGAATTCAGAAACGTGTTGCGGTGCATCACGCCGTAGCGGACGAATTCCGCATCGTGCAGCGCCGGGATCATGGAGAACACGCGCTTCTGCTCCGGGAAGCGCAGGTGCGTCTGGAACCCGACGAGATTGTAGATGTTTCCGGCCGCATTGTCGCGCCGGAGCTGAACGACAGCATAGGGCTCGCGGCCCGTTGCCGGGTCCCGCAGGCCGACGGGCTTCAGAGGGCCGTAGCGCAGCGTGTCCTCGCCGCGGCGGGCCATGACCTCGACCGGCATGCAGCCCTCAAAGACGTTTTTGTCCTCAAAGCCGTGCACCTCCGCTTCCTCGGCGGCGGCCAGCTCCCGGACGAAGGCCTGATATTCCTCGCGCGTCATGGCGCAGTTGATGTAATCCGCGCTCCCGCGGTCATAGCGGGAGGCGTACCACGCCTTCGTCATATCGATGGACTCCAGCGTGACGAGCGGCGCAGCCGCGTCAAAGAAATGCAGATAATCCGTCTGGCCGAAATAGCGGCCGATGGCCTCGCTCATGGCGTCGGACGTCAGGGGGCCCGTCGCGATGATGACCGGCCCCGCCGGGACCTCGGTCACCTCCTCGGAGATGGCCGTGATATTCGGGTGGCTGCGGATGCGCTCTGTCACCATACCGGAAAAGCCGTAGCGGTCGACGGCAAGGCAGCCGCCCGCCTCGACGCGTGTGGCGTCGGCGCACTGCAGGATGAGGCTCCCGAGCCGCCGCAGCTCCTCCTTGAGCAGGCCGACGGCATTTTCCAGCCGGTCGCCGCGCAGGGAGTTGGAGCAGACAAGCTCCGCAAAATCCGCGCAGTGGTGCGCAGGGGTCATTTTTACCGGCTTCATCTCGGACAGGCGGACGGCAAAGCCGCGCTCGGCAAGCTGCCATGCGGCCTCACTGCCCGCAAGTCCCGCGCCGATCACGCGTACTTCGGTCATGCTTCGCTCTCCGTTTTTGTCTTTTTGCGTGCGGCAGGCTTTTTCTCCGCCGCTTTTTTCGTGGTCTTCGCAGTTTTTGCGGCCTTGGCGGCCTTGGCCGTCTTCCCGGTCTTCGTCGTTTTGGCCGTTTTGGCAGGCTTCTTTTCCGCTTCCTCCGCAGCCGGGGCGATCTCCTCGGCATTCTCGACGGTGTCCGTCGTGGCCTTCGGCATGCGGCGCTTATAACCGCGCTTGTCCTCCGGCAGGAAGTCCGGGCACTTTTCGTTGATGCAGAACGGCTTCATCTGGCCGCGGCCGGACTTTTTGAACATCGTCTGCCCGCAGCTCGGGCAGTCCTGTGCCGTGGGCACATCCCACGTCATAAAGCCGCACTCCGCGCCGCGCTCGCAGGCGTAATAGACATAGCCCTTCTTCGACTTGCGCTTGAGCATCCCACTGCCGCAGCGCGGGCAGCGGCCCGGCATACGCTCAACGAGCGGCTTGGTATTCTTGCACTCCGGGAAGCCGGGGCAGGCCAGGAACCTGCCAAAGCGGCCGCTCTTGATGACCATTTTGCGCCCGCACAGCTCACAGACCTCATCGGTCTCTTCATCCGGCACCTTGATGCGCACACCGTCGAGAGCTTTCTCGGCATCCTCCATCTCGCGGTGGAAATCCTGATAGAAATCGCGCAGGACGGTCTTCCAGCCGACCTTTCCGGCCTCGACCTCGTCGAGCTGGTGCTCCATATTCGCCGTGAACTCGACATCGATGATGTCGCGGAAGCGCTCGATCATCAGCTCGGTCACGACACGGCCGAGCGGCGTCGGCCAGAGGCGCTTGTCCTTCTTGATGACGTACTCGCGGTCCTGGATTGTCGCGACGATCGACGCATAGGTCGACGGGCGGCCCACGCCGCGCTCCTCCATCGCCTTGACGAGCGTCGCTTCGGTGTAGCGCGCGGGCGGCTGGGTGAAATGCTGGGCCTTTTCCTGTTTTTCGGCAGTCAGGCGTTCGGAGCCGTCGAGATCGGGCAGCGAAGAGGAGCGCTCCTCGGCCTCGTCGTCGCGGCCCTCTTCATACACGGCGGTAAAGCCGGAGAATTTCAGGATCTGGTCGCTGGCGCGGAAGGCATGGCCCGCGCATCGCGCGTCGATCTGCACGGCGTCATAGCGTGCATCGGACATCTGGCAGGCGACGAAGCGGCTCCAGATCAGCTTGTACAGCCGGTACTGCTCGCGCGTCAGGTCTGCCTGAATGCTCTCGGGGTCGAGCCGGACATTGCTGGGGCGAATGGCCTCGTGCGCGTCCTGCGCGCCCTCCTTCTTGCGGAAATGGCGGGGCTGGCCGGGATAGTAGGCCGGGCCGTAGCGATCGGTGATAAAATCACGCGCAGCGGCCAGCGCCTCCTCGGACAGTCGCAGGGAGTCGGTACGCATATAGGTGATGAGGCCGACGGTGCCCTCGCCGCTGATGTCGACGCCCTCATAGAGCTGCTGCGCAACGGCCATCGTGCGGCGCGGCGTCATATTGAGCTTGCGGGAGGCCTCCTGCTGCAGCGTGGAGGTGATGAACGGCGGCGTCGGCGAGCGGCGCTTTTCCGTGCGCTTGATGCCCGCAATGGTGAATTCCTGCCCGGCGATGTCGCGCAGGACCTCGTCGGCCTCGGCCTCGCTGTGCAGCTCGCGCTTTTTTTCCTCGCCGTAATAGTGCGCCGTGAAGCTGCCCGGCTTGTTCAGGCAGCGCAGCAGCACGTCGATCGTCCAGTATTCCTTCGGCACGAAGGCCTCGATCTCCTGCTCGCGCTCCACGACAAGACGCGTGGCAACAGACTGCACGCGCCCAGCGGACAGGCCGCGGCGGATCTTCTTCCACAGCAGCGGGCTGAGCTGGTAGCCGACGATGCGGTCGAGAATGCGACGGGCCTGCTGGGCATCCACCAGATTATAATCGATGCCGCGCGGCTCCTGAATGCTGCGCGTCACAACGTTTTTCGTGATCTCGTTGAACGTCACGCGCTCCGTCTTGTCATCCGGCAGCTCAAGCAACTCCTTCAGATGCCATGAGATCGCCTCTCCCTCGCGGTCAGGGTCAGTTGCAAGATAGATGTGCTTTGCAGCCTTGGATGCGCTGCGCAGCTCGGAGATGATCGCGGCCTTGCTGGCCAGCGGCTGATAGTCCGGTTCAAAATCGTGCTCCAGATCGACGCCCATCTTGCTCTTGGGCAGGTCGCGCAGGTGGCCCATGCAGGCCTCGACGCGATAATCCGGGCCGAGATATTTTCCAATGGTCTTTGCTTTAGACGGTGACTCGACGATCACCAGATTCGATCCCTTTGTCATGAAGGGAACCTCCATATATCCATTATCCTCCGGCGCGCTGATAGCGGTTGCCGGGAAGCTTTTTGGCCAGCCCCTTGATCTGGAGCATGGTCATGGCCGCAAGCAGGCGCTGCGGCGGAAGGCCCGTATGCTCCGTGAGAAGATCCGCAAGGATCGGCTCCGGCGTCAGGGCGGCATAGACCGCCGCTTCGTCGCCGGACAGGGCGGGCGGTGCTTTCTTTCTGTCACTATAAGGCCTTGCAGGCGGATTGTCAATGTCTTTTTTGTCGAGGGCTGGGGACTTTTCCGGTGAAGGCGCTGCCGGTCGGGCCGGTTTTGCCGGTCTCTCCGGCAGGGGCTGCGCAGGGACGGCCGCTGCGTAATGCGACCCGAAGCGCTGCTCCATCACCTCGCGGCGGCGACCGTCCGCCAGCTTGCCCGGAAACAGGTGCGTGTATTCCTGCAGCAGCTCCCAGCCGTTTTCGGGCATAAGCGCACCCTCGCGCAGCAGGCGATTCGTCCCCTCGCACGAGGCGACGCCGAGATTGCCGGGAATGGCAAATACGTCCCTGCCCTGCTCCAGCGCCAGCCGCGCCGTGATGAGCGCACCGCTCTGCGCCGAGGCCTCGACCACGAGAACGCCAACGGAAAGGCCGCTCAGAATACGGTTGCGCACCGGGAAATTGCCGCGCATCGGGCTCGTCCCCGGCGGGTATTCGCTCAGGAGGCAGCCTCTCGACGCGATCTGCGCAAACAGCTGGCCGTTTTCCGGTGGATAGGCGATGTCGAGCCCGCAGGCCAGCACACAGACGACCGGCTCCGGCAGGTCCATCGCGCTCTGCAGCGCCATGGTATCGATGCCGCGTGCACCGCCGGACATCACAAGCCCGCCGCTTGCGGCGATCAGGCGGGAGAACTGCTTGGCGTGCAGCAGGCCATAGGCGCTGCACCGGCGTGAGCCGACAACGGCGATCGCAGCCTCGTGGTCGAAGTCCGGCAGGCGGCCCTGATAATACAAAAGAGCGGGCGGGTCTGCAATGTTGCGCAGCCGCTCGGGATAGGCAGGCTCCGCATAGGTCAGAAGGCGGATATCAAAACGGTCGCACTGCGCCAGAATGCGCTCCGCGCCGTCCAGCGTTTTGTCGAGCAGCGGCTCGAGCCAGCTCTGCCGCAGGCCTTCCTCCGCCTGCAGCGCGGCCCGGTCCATGGCATAAATGCGCTCTGCCGTGCCGAACCGGCGCAGCAGCTCCGCGCGGCCCCGGACCCCGATGCCGCTTCGCGTTGCCAGCCAAACCCAGTGCTTCTGCATCTGCGCGCCCTCCTTCCGTGTTCTCCCGCGCTACGGCCGCATCTGCCACAGCACGATCGCCGCCGCGACGGCCGCATTGAGCGACTCGCAGCGCGGCTGCATGGGAATGATGATCTGCCGGTCCGAGGCGGCGAGCAGCTCCGGGCAAATGCCCTGCCCCTCGCTGCCGATGACGACAAGATGGCGCTTCAGATCGACCTCGCGCAGATCGCACGCCGTGTCGGACAGCGCCGTCGCCGCAATGGGGATCCCGGCGGCATGGCAGACACGGAGGACGTCCTCCATCGGTGCGCTCTGCGGCGGACGGCGGAACACCGCGCCCATGGAGGCGCGCACCGTCTTTTCGGAAAACGGATCGGCGCAGCCGTTCGTCAGCAGGACCGGCAGGTCGAAGGCGTCGGCCGTGCGCAGGATCGTGCCGAGGTTTCCGGGGTCCTGGATGCGGTCGAGCAGGAGCATGCCGGGCTGCACCCGGAGCGCGCCCTCCTGCGGCAGGCGCAGGGAGAATAAAACGCCCTGCGGCGTGCGCATACTCGAAACGCTCTGCATCAATGACGCAGGGACCTCGACCAGACGTGCCGACGATGGGAGTGCCGGGCAGCGCTCCGGCTCGCTCGTCAGAACGGCCGTCACCTCGGGATACCACTTGAGTGCCTCCTCCAGAAGCTTCCAGCCGTCCGCCACAAATTCGCCGCAGCTCTCGCGATAGGCGCGCGAGGTCTGCAGCTTCCGCATGTGCTGCACGAGCGGATTGTGACTGCTTGTGATACGCTCCATTCGGGAGGCCCTCCTCTGGTTTGATTTCTATATTAAATAGTATAGCACATCACTTTTCGGAAATCAATGCATGTTTTCCCGCCGCATCGTGCGGCCAGTTGCGCCAAAATGCGACATATGCTATAATGCCTGCAGACACGATATTTCCGGAGGTGAGCGGATGGCGCGCATCAGGCATGATCTTAACACGATCTATATTTCCGGGCGGCTGCAGGAGAGCCTGCGGCCGGTCTCCCGCTGTGCGCTGACGGCGGTCGTTGCACCCATGGGCTACGGCAAGACGACGGCCGTCAACTGGTTTCTCGCCAGAGAGGCGCCGCCACACTGTATCCGCATCAGCGTCTATTCCGCCCACCTTGCCATTCTCTGGCGAAGCGCGCAGGAGGCCTTTGCCCACGCCGGGTTCCCGTTCCTGCGTGACTACGACTGCCCTGTCGATGCCGCGGGCGCAGGGCTGCTGGCGGACGGCCTGTGCCGCGGGCTGGCCGGACCGGAGCCGTGCTATCTCTTCCTCGACGATTTTCACCTGCTGGCCGATGCGCGCGTCGCAGATTTCCTGTGCACGCTTGCAAACCGCCTGCCGGAAAACGTCCACCTCATCGTTGCCGGGCGCGACCGCTTTCTGCCTGCCGACGCGCAGCTGCGTCTGGGCATCCGCCTGCACCGGATCGGCGCGGAGCAGCTCCGGCTAGGCCGCGAGGAGCTGGCCGTCTATGCCCGCCGCTGCGGCGCCGCGCTGTCCGAGTCGCAGCTGACCGCGCTTCTGACCTCCACGGAGGGCTGGTTCTCCGCCGTCTACCTCAATCTGCGCTCGCTGGCCGAGCGCGGAACGCTGGTCGGCGGAAATTCGGATATCTACGCCATGTTCACGGCTGCCATGCTTGACCCGCTGCCGCAGCGCACACGGGAATTTCTGGCCGTGCTCGGTCTTGCCGATGAATTCACGGCGGAAATGGCGCGCTTTGTCACCGAAGAGCCGGAAACGGAGCAGCTGCTGGGCGCGCTGACTGCGCAGAACGCCTTTGCCAGCCTTCTTCCGGACGGCGTGACCTATCGCTTCCACCACATGATGAAGGCCTGCGCCGCGCAGGTCTTCCGCACGCTCCCGGAGCCCCGGCAGCGGGCCTGCCGGGCGCGCTATGGGCGCTGGTACGCCGCGCACGGGCAGATGCTCCACGCCATGGATTCCTTCCGGCGCTGCGGCGACTATACTTCCCTGCTGGACGCTGTGACGCAGGACGCCGGCATTCTGCTTTCCACGCTGGGCCCTGCTCTGGTGCTTTCTGCGCTGGAGGAATGCCCGAAAGACGCGCTGCTGGCGCATCCGCTTGCCATTCTGGTGCTGATGCGCTGCATGTTCAACTGGAGCCGTATCCCGAAGATGCTGGAGCTGCGCGAGCTGCTGCAGAGCGCGCTGGACACGCATCCGGAGCTGCCGCCGAACGAGCGCGGAAATCTGCTTGGCGAATGCGACCTCATCCTGAGCTTCCTATCCTACAACGATATTTCGGCCATGAGCCGCCTGCACCGCAGCGCCAGCAGCAAAATGACCCGTCCGGCCATCACCATCCGCCGGAGCGGCGGCTGGACGTTCGGCTCGCCCTCCGTGCTGATGATGTTCCACCGGACGCCCGGCGCGCTGGAGGCAGAGCTGTCCGAGATGGACGAGTGCATGCCGCATTATTACCGCGTCACGAACGGCCACGGCCGCGGGGCGGAGCAGATCATGCGTGCGGAGGCGCTGCTTCTGCAGTGCCGCTTTGCCGACGCCCATATTGCGCTGGAGCGCGCCCGGAGCACCGGGCCTCTGCAGGAGAGCATGGCCCTGTGCTGCGACCTTCTGGCGCTGCGGCTGTCGCTTTTCCGGAACGTTTCCCTGCCGTACACGCGCGAGCAGCGTAACGCCGGGCTGGTGCGGCAGCACAACGCCGCATGGCTCCCGATCTTTTACGCCATCTGCGCCTATTATGATGCGCTGCGCGGAGATACGGAGCGCATTCCGGAGCTGTTCCGCCTGCACCGGCTCGACACCGTCCACATTCTGGCCCCCGGACGGCCGATGTATGACATGATCGAAAATCAGGTCTGGCTGGCGCAGGGAGAGTATGCCCGGCTCATCGGCCGGAGCGAGGCGCTTCTGGCCGCCTGCGCGCGATTCCCCTATGCCCTTGTCGCCCTCCATGTGCGCATCCAGACGGCTGCCGCCTATGCGCAGCTCGGCAAACGCGCCGAGGCCGAGGCGCTGCTGGAGCAGGCTCTGACCGATGCCGCGCCGGACGGACTGATTCTGCCGTTTGCGGAGAATTACCGCTATCTTGCGCCGCTGATGGAAAATCGCCCGGACACGCAGGCGATCGCGGAACTGGGCAGGCTGTCTGAGGCGCGCCGCACCCGGCCTGCGGCCCTCGCCGGGCTTACCCCGCGGGAGCTGGAGCTTGCCGACCTGCTTGCGCAGCGCCTGACGAACCGCGAGATCGCCGGGCGGCTCGGCCTCTCCGAGGGCAGCGTCAAGCAGTATCTGAACCAGCTCTATGCCAAGCTCCACATCGACGGCGACACCCGCCGGAAACGGCAGGAGCTTGCAGTCCTGTTAAAGCAGCCTGGTTAACCTTTGGTTAATAGACTTTCTGAACATTCCGCCGTACAATGTCTCTGTACGGTGGAATTTTTTACCCGGCAGAAAACGGAAAGGAAGGATCGAATCATGAAAAGAGCATTTTCCCTGCTTCTGGCCCTTGCACTCCTCTTGACCCTCGCCGCCTGCGGCAGAGAGGAGGCCCCGACGGAGGAGCTGCCGGGCGAGGACTGGCGCACCACGGGCATGGTAAACGACCGGGGCACGATCGTGCAGGACGGCGTGGAAACGCCGGTCTGCGTCTGCATCGGCAGCGAATGGGCGACATTTTATTACGACGAGGCGGAACAGATCTGCTTTGACAGCGTCACCTATCCCGTTGAAATCCCGAACGCCGCGTCCGATTACTGGAGCATCTCCTTTGACGATGTGACCGGCGACGGCAGCAGCGACATCCGGCTGGAATTCCGGCAGGAGGACGGCACCGAAACGGTGCTCGTCTGGTACTGGGAGGGCGAGGACTGCTTCCAGTTCCAGCCGGACGCCTCCTACGGTCCCTACGCCTCAGACTCCACGCAATACCTCGCAGCTTATGTTGGCCTCTGGGAATACGTCGGTCAGAATTTCTGGATCCGCATCCACGAGGACGGCACATGGGACATTCTGAATTCCGAGGAGACCGTGCTGGAATCCGGCATTGCCACTGCCGGCGCGGCGGGCGTGGAGCTGGGCTATGAGGATTCCGACGACAGGCTCGTGCTGGAGTATTCCCCGTCCGGCGAACTGCTCGATCCCGCAAACGGCGGCGTTCTGCGGCAGGTCAGCGCGATCGTGCTGCGCTCCGCCTTTGAAAACGGCGATCTGATGATCAACTGCGACGTGGGCGGCGGCCCATATGAGCTGGAGGACGGCGTCTGCTTCTACGCAGAGGGCGGCGACGGCTACCAGACCGCGCCCTGCCTGTGGCAGGTGACGAAGCAGGACGACAATGTCCACGACGGCATGCGCGAGATCGCCTTTGACGCCGTGTGCTACATCCCGGCCGAGTCGATCCCCTACTTCGAGCAGGATTTTCAGACGGTCCTGAGCAGCGAGCTCTATGACTACTACACGGGCATGTGGCTGACCGCCTCCTCCGCCTATGACGACACAGAGCGTGGCGAGAATCACTACCTGCACACCGTCAGCTGGAACGGCACGGACTACGAGATCGAATTCTTCTATTCCACGCAGTGGGAGGACACCGCGGACGGTGGGCGGCTCTTTACGAAGAGCTACATCGTCTATGTGCCCGAGGACTACGACGGCCTGATCTTCGCCGCCGAGCCGCAGCCCGCCACCTATGACGAGACCGACACCCGGCTGGATCTCGACAGGATCTGTCCCGAGGCAAGCATCCTTGCGATCGACCTCATCGACCCGGAGCACTTCCTGTTCTTCGACCTCTGTGCCTGAGCACAGGCCAAACCGGCAGCCGGATGCGTTTCCGGCTGCCGGTTTGGTCTATAACAGAAACAGGATTCAGGCCAGATAGCTCTCTCTTGCCTTCACGCCAAAGTGGGCCTCCAACTGGTGCATCTGCTCGTCGGTGATGGTATTGACCAGCGGCAGGTGGGCGATCTTCATGTAAATTTCCGCTGCCTTTTCAGCGGTCTCGATGAGGCCGAACGTCTCGTCGAGGTCTTTTCCTGCGCCGTAGATGCCATGCTGCGCCCAGACAACAAGCCGGGCGGCGCGCATCTTCTCAGCGGTCGCTTCGCCGATCTCATTGGTGCCGCAGAGCATCCACGGCAGTACATTCACGCCGTCGGGGAACACCACGATGCATTCGGTACACATCTGCCAAAGGGTGCGGGTGAACTGCTTTTCATCGAGCATGTGGACATAGGTCATGGCAAGCAGGTTTGCCGGATGGCAGTGCATGACCACGCGGTTCTGCAGATCGATTTTCAGCCTTGCGGCATGGCTCATCATGTGTGCTGGAAATTCGGACGTGAATTTCCCGCCGTCCGCAAAGCCCCACAGATGCTGCGCCGTCTCGCCGCCGTCCGTCAGACGCACGAGGCCGAGATTGATCTCCGGCGCATACTGGACATTCTTGAAATACTTGCCCGTGCCGGTGACGAGGAAGTACTTGCCGTCCAGCTCTGGACAGGAAAAGCCCGTGGGAATCTCCCGCAGAACCGCGCCGTCCACATAATCGTTGACCTGCGATTCCTCCAGCAGCAGGCTCACATTTCCGCCGTTGCGCTCGTCCCAGCCGTGGTCGTACATATTCGTCACGGTGCGGATCATCTCCACCATCCACGGGGCTGTCAGAATATTTTTCATGCTCTCGCCTCCAGAATGTTCTTTTCATACGCCCACACCAGCGGCAGCCACGCGCCGTCCTCCGGCACGCCGCAGCGGCGGCAATACTCTGCCCAGACCTCGCCGAAGGGCATGGTCTTCAGTTCCTCCTGCCGAACGAGCAGATCGGTAAAATTACCCGCGTTCTGTTCAGCCGTCATATCCGGCGTCAGCAGGGCGTTCAGCAGGGCCTTCTGCACATTGCGGAAGCCCGTGACCCACGCGGCGATGCGGTTGACAGAGGCATCGAAGTAATCCAGCGCCAGATACACCCGGCCGTCCAAGCCGCCGCAGCGGGCGATCTCCTTGCAGAGCTCCTTCGTTTCGTCATCGAACAGAACCACATGATCGCTGTCCCAGCGCACCGGGCGGGTGATGTGCAGGGCGATCTCCGGGAAGAAGGTCAGCAGTGCCGGGATTTTGTCGCTGACCACCTCGGTGGGGTGATAGTGGCCGTTGTCCATCAGGGGGATGCACTTATCCCTGTTCATGGCGGCGTAGCTCAGGGCAAATTCCGCGCTGCCCACGGTATAGCTCTCCACGCCGATGCCGAACACCTTGCTCTCCACGCAGGGCTTGACCTTATTGAAGTCAAAGGGCTCGGAGAGAATTTCGTCGATGGATTCCTTATAGCGCATGCGCGGCCCGAGGCGGTCAGTGGGAATGTCCTTGAAGCCGTCGCCCGTCCAGATGTTCATGGTACAGATCTGCCCCAGCGCCTCCGCCAGATACTGCGAGATGCGCACGCAGGCTTTGCCGTGCTCCACCCAAAAGCGGCGGGTTTCCTCGTTGGGGGAACTGAGCGTCAGCGGATCACACTTAGGGTGGGAGAAGAACGTCGGGTTGAAGTCCGCGCCGAGGCCGTGCTTTTTGCAGAAGTCCACCCACGGTGCAAAATGCTTCGGCTCCAGCTTATCGCGGTCGACCCACTCGCCGTCGTCAAAGATGGCATAGCTTGCGTGGAGGTTCAGCTTTTTTGTGCCGGGGCACAGCTTCAGCACTTCCGCAATGTCCGCCATCAGCTCCTGCGGCGTACTCGCACGGCCGGGATAGCTGCCGGTGGTCTGGATGCCGCCGGTAAGGGGCTTGGTGGGGTCGGTGTCGAAACCGCGCACATCATCGCCCTGCCAGCAGTGCAGAGACAGCGGCACAGTTTTCAGCTTTGTAAGCGCCGCTTCGGTATCCACACCGAGGGCGGCGTATTTTTCTTTTGCTTCCGTATAGCTCATAGGTCTGCCTCCATTTGTATTTTCAGATTTCCCAGCGCCGTCGCCTCAATGGGCAGGGCAACGACCCGCTTGCCGGTGGCCTTGGCGGTGAGATGGTTGAGAAACTCATTTTTCGCACCGCCGCCCACGATGTACAGCTTGTCGTATTGCTTTCCAGTGTTTCGCTCCAGCTCTGCAAGGGCTTTCGCATAGCTCTCTGCAAGGCTGCGATAGGCGCAGCGGAAATAGTCGCCGATGCTGATGAGCTTTCCGCCGGTCGCCGTGTCAAAGGCGGCCTTCATACTCTTGGGAGCCAGAAATTCCGGGGCGTTGGCGTCGATGAGGGCATCGCAGCGGCTCTCCTTTGCGGCGTTCACGATCTCCGCAAAGCCCAGCCCGCTGCAAAGCTCCTTTTGCAGCTCGTTGACCAGCCACATGCCCATGATGTTCTTCTGATAGCGGTTATAGCCCACGCCGCCCTCGTTGGAGTAATTGGCGGCACGGCTGGCGGTATTTGTAATGGGCTTCGGCGTTTTGACGCCCAAGAGCGACCATGTACCGGAGGAAATGTAGGGCTGGCTCCCGTCCATAGGGATACCCTCCACCGCCGAGGCCGTGTCGTGGGTGGCGCAGAGGACGCACTTTATCCCCTCATACTCGCCCAGCACCGTCCCCGGCTTTTGGAGTTTGGGGAAGATGGGCGGCAGACCGAGCGCTGAAATAATCTCCGGGTCAAATTTGCCCGTTTCTGCGTTTACCATGCCGGTGGTAGTGGCGTTGGTGTACTCCCTGGACTTCACACCGCAGAGCTTCCAGAGGAGATACTCCGGGATCATCAGAAAATCCGTCACGCCCTCCAGCCGCCCCGCCAGCTGATCGGCATAGAGCTGGTAGATGCTGTTGAAGGGCTGGAACTGGCAGCCGGTTTTGGCGTACAGCTCCGCAAACGGCAGAATTTCGTGAACCTTGGGAATGGCCGCCTCCGTGCGGCTGTCGCGGTAGGCATAGACGGGACGGACTTCTTCCTCGCCGCGCAGCAGCACATAGTCCACGGCCCAGGTATCGACAGACAGGCTGACGATCTCCGGGAACTCGGTCTTCGCCGCCGCGATGCCCGCCTTCACATGGGAAAGTAGCGCATCCACGTCCCAGACGAGATGGCCGTTCTGCTCCTGTACGCCGTTGGGGAAGCGGTAGACCTCTTTTGCTTTGATCTCACCGGCCTCCCGCCAGCCCACAATGTGCCGGCCGGAGGACGCGCCGATGTCGATTGCAAGGTAATATCGTTTCATTTCCATTCATACCGATGCTGTCCGGCTCCGACGGTCCGGCCCGTTCCGTCCGGCAGGAGGATCTCCGCAGTTGTGTTCGCAGGGATGCCCACGGTCAGCCGATAGCCGTTCTCCGTCCGCTCCCAGCTTGTCGTAACGTTTCCACAAATGCTCCAATAACTAGCCCGTGCGAAGGTGATGTCCCCGCCGGGCTTCGGTGCAATTGTAACATGGTTTTCTCCGGTGATCCGGATGCCGCACATCGTGTTCATCAGCCACTCGCAGACCGCGCCTTTGGAATAGTGGTTCAGCGAGGCGATCCATTTGTCCTTCTGGTTGCCCTCCCAGGCCTCCCAGATCGTCGTTGCGCCGGACTTCGGCATAAAGAGCCAGCCGGGCATTTCCTCGTTTTCCAGCAGACGGTAGGCATAGCTGATATCCAGCCCCGCCAGAACGTCCAGGATCATCGGCGTGGAGAGGAAGCCGGTCCCGAGACGCCAGCCATAGTGGTCCAGCGCAGCAATGAGGCGCTTTCTGGCAAAGGCCTCCTGCTCCGGCGTCAGCAGCCCCATATACAAGGGCCGGACGAGCTTGGCCTGCCGGTCGGTATCCAGCGAGTAGCCGTCCTTCGTAACGAGTTCCTGATAGGCGCATTTCGCGCCCTCGCTGTATTCCCGGATGCGCGCCAGCTGCGGCGTTTCCGGCTTGCCGAGGATCGAGGCGATCTCCAGCACACGCTTGAGCGTAAAATATGTATAGGCCGTGGATTCCTCCGGGTGCGGAATGAAAAAGTCGATCCCGTGGAAGGCCATGACGTCATTCGGCTCGGCCCACTCGCCGTAGGACTTGCCGCAGTTAACAGCATACTTTCGATTTTTGTGGGAAAGATGCATGGGCTTGGCGAAGATCCCGCCCCATTTCCCCGCGCGGCGGATCATAAAGTCCGCATAGCGCAGCATGTTGTCGTAATACGCACGCAGCAGGCGGTCGTCGCCGTATTTCTGATAGAAATAGTACGGGATATAGACACCTGCGCACGCCCAGCCGACGGAGCCGTTCATTTTGTTGATGCTCGGCGACTCGTTTGCAAACGGCGCGATCTGCGGCAGGCGGCCGCTGCGCCACTGGCGGTCAAAAATGTCGCGCACATGCTTGCGGGCAAAGGCCGCATAGTCCGTGAGATAGGACGCCGTGTTGAAGAAGACCTGACTGTCGCCCGTCCAGCCCATGCGCTCACGCGTCGGGCAGTCCGTCGGCACGTCGGTGGAGTTGCTCTTCAGGGACCACAGAGTGTTGTGGTAAAATTGGTTGATCAGGCGATTGGAGCACTCGAATTTTGAAGTTTCCTCAAAGGCGCTGTACACAGCAACAGCCGTAAAGTCCTCTGTCCGGAATTCGACGTCCGTGTCGACCTGCGCATACTGGAAGCCGCCGTAATAGAATTTCGGCGTGTATTCGTTCACGCCCTCCCTGCAGGTGTAATCCAGCTCCTGCAGCGGTGAGGGTCTTCCTTTGGTAATGCACTGGATGTTCCGGAGCGTCAGTTCGCCGCTGTCATCGAGCGTTTCGCCCATCGTGATGTGGACTCGCTGGCCCTTGTGTGCCGTCACACGGAAGGACACATAGCCCGAAAGATTCTGCGCATATTTGAGGACAGTCTTGCCGGACGGCGTTGTGATCCGTTCGACCGGGGCAAAGCGCTCGCGCTCGAGGACCGGTACGTTGTCGGATGCCGTCAGAGGCGCATGCTCCTCCACGACGCGGACACTGCCGGAATAGGAGGGCTCGCGATTTGCATCCACAATCTCGCCGTCCTTGAGGTCGGCAAAGCGGATGGGGCCGTCATTGCTCCACGCCCAGCTCTCGTCGCTGCAGACGGTCTGCGTCGTTCCGTCCGCCAGCGTCAGCTCCAGCTGCGCCAGCAGCTTTGTCTGCGTGCCGAAGGTGTTCGTCTGCCCTGCGCCGCCGTTGGAGCCGCGGTACCAGCCATCCGCCAGCTCGACGGTCATGGCGTTTTCGCCGCCCCGCAGCAGGTCCGTCACATCGTAGACCTGATACTGGATGCGCTTGCGGTAGTCCGTGGAGCCGGGCGTCAGCAGCGCGTCCCCGACGCGCCGGCCGTTGAGCCGCGCCTCATACAGGCCGCAGGCCGTAAGATACAGCCGGGCCTTTTGAACCTGTCCCGCGGAAAACACCTTGCGGAAGCAATCCACCGGGTAGCGCTGCTTTTTACGGACGGGATAGTCTCCCGCGATCCACAGGGCGCTCCAGTCCGAAGCATTCAGAAGCCCCATTTCGAAAAAGGCCTCGCTCGACCACGCGCCGGGATCGTCGTTCTCATCCCAGAGCCGCACGCGCCAGCTGACGCGCTGCCGGGAAGCAAGCGCGTTTGGATAATCCGCGTGCATGGAGCCGGAGGGCACCTTCCCGCTGTCCCATACCGTACGGCCGTCCGTCGCTGCAAGGATCTGGAATGCGCTCTGCGTGATCCCGTCCTCACAAGTCCAGAACAGCCGCGGATGCGGAATATCAATGCCCAAAGGGTCCTGCAGATATTCCGTTTTTAATCGTACTGCTTTCATGATTCACTCTCCTGTTTTCAGCGAGCAGAAATCGCTGCCGGTCTTGCCGGTATCCTTGTGCTCTGAAACAGAGTATCGGCCCGCCGCGGCAAACGCTGCGCAAGCCGCGCCTTTGTTCATCACTTTAATTCATTATAGAGAGCCGTCCGGAATTTGTCAATTGCTTTTGACAGCATTTTCCGCCGCCCAATTTTCAGAAGAACGGCCGGAAATTCCCTGACAGACTTCCGGCATATTCGATCTTTTTCGGGCAATGCTATGACTGCGGTACCCAAAATCACATTTCAAGGAGATGTACGCAATGAAAAATACGAACCAGATCAATATCCCGGAAGCTCGCGAGGCCATGGACAAGTTCAAGATGGAAGCCGCCAACGAAGTCGGCGTCAACCTGAAGCAGGGCTACAACGGTCACCTGACCTCCCGTGAGGCCGGCTCCGTCGGCGGCCAGATGGTCAAGAAAATGATCGAGGCCTACGAGCGCAGCATGAAGTAAGACTCCGGACCGCGGCAGATCCCTGCCGCGGTCCAAATCTCATAATGCGCCGTCTCCGATATTCTGTGCCGTACATTGCAGGGAAAAAACTGCCAAAAGATAGTGATCCCGCCCCACGCGGGGCGGGACCTTTTTCGCGGGCATCAGCACGATGCGGTCGCCATTTCAATCCACCCGCCCCTTGCGGGGCGGGACAGCCCTTTGCCGCGGTAAAATAGCAGCCGTCAAATTTCAATCCACCCGCCCCTTGCGGGGCGGGACCGAGACGTTCGATCTCACGGCCAAGGACGACGTATTTCAATCCACCCGCCCCTGCGGCAGCAGCCTTGGGGCATTTTAAGATTTCAATCCACCCGCCCCTTGCGGGGCGGGACGTCGGCGTCCATGGTATCGTTGACGCAGTCGGGATTTCAATCCACCCGCCCCTTGCGGGGCGGGACAGCGATCTTGCACAAAAAAACTGTGCAAAACATCGCATATTGCACAAAAAGTGCATTTACCCTGGCCGTATTGAGCGGTTTTCTGGCTTTGATGCGGCCATTTTTTCTGCCAAACGTGCACAAATTTCGGTGCGAACCTTCCGAAGAATCGCTGCTCGCTCCCCGTTCGCACGCTTATACCATCAGGACCCCCTCCGGCTGATAGCCGGCATTGATGCCGAAGTGTTCCACCTTGGCTTCATAGCGATTGCCCAGATAATAAAACCGCAGGCTGTCCTTCTCCTTGTCCATCAGGGAACAGAGCTTATGCTGAAGCTGCCTGCACTGCGCAGCATCCAATATGCACTCGAACACGGAATTCTGGACGCGCTGCCCATAGTTCACGCATTGCTTTGCAATCAGGCGGAGCCGCCTCCTTCCTGCCGCATCCTGTGTGTTCACATCATAAGAGATCAGAACCAGCATAGGCTCACTTCCAGAGAAACGGCGGATAGGCATCCAGATCGCGCAGAGAATCGAGCGAACCCGCCTCCATGACCGGATATCGCAGATCATATTATCCACAACAGCCGAACCGTTCTATTCTGTCAGGAGCACACCGTGCATATAGCCCAAAAAGCTGTCGTACCCCAGCGTCCATTGATAAATGCCGTCGGCGATCTCTCGCAGATGCCACAGCACGATCTTCTCTTTCCGAACGGAGACCGCATGCCGCTGCAGCTCCTGCCAGCTTGCTCTGCCTTCCGCAATAGCCGATACCATGGAGTCATCAGGAACCGCGAGAACCGTTTTCTGATCGATTATCCGGAATTTCTGCGCAAGGGTTCTGAACTGCTGTGCCGCTTCCAGCTCTGCAAAATCACAGATCGCGCTCATGCAGCTGTCGTCCCGGACAAGCTCATCCTGCATGGAGCGCGTGCTGAGCTCCGGTGTGATTGGAAGTCTCTTTTGGAAATAGCTTCTGAGCACCGCTGCAGAGACATCCAGCGCCGGATTTTTTGGCAGCATGGAATCATCCTGCAGCGAAAAGCTCCACATGACCGCTTCCGTGTTTCTGCCGTGGCGGTTGACCCTGCCCGCAGCCTGCAGGAGCGACAGCAGCGAGGATATTTCCCGGAATCCCGTCCGGAAGGAAAAAACAACGCCAGCCTCCACGCAGGAGGTCGCCACAAGCGTCCAATCCGCGTCATCCGGATCAGCCAGCCGCCGTCTGATCCGATCGATCGTATTGCCGCGGTCCTCCGGCGTCAGAGCCATAGACAGATGCTCCACATGCGTCTGTCCAAATTCTGCAGCCATATCCGCCGCGATCACTGCCGCACTCTGGACCGTATTCAGGATCAGCAGCCGGGGACCCGGTGCTTCCTGCACCCACTCGGGCAGCTCTTTCCGCCCGATCGGCTTCTCTCGCCACCGGAACGTGATCCGGCTGCTTTCGTACCGGCTCAATTCTCTCTGCAGGTCAGGTCGGACCAGCTCCGCGATCTCCGGTCGGGGCATAGAGAGTCCGGATAACGGTTGGAGTTCCCAATACCGGACCAGCGAACCGGAAGCCAGCACCCAATAGCAGCTCCATTCGTCTGACAGAACATTCATCCAATGCCATGCAAGCGGAAGGAGCCGGAGCGGCAGTGCACTGTGTGCCTCATCGACAAAGATCAGGCTGCCCGGCAACTCATGCAGCCGCCGCAAGGCCGCCGGATTATGGGAAGACAAGGTCTCAAAGAATGCGACCGCAGTCGTCACAACGATCGGCGCGCGCCAGAGCGCAGTAAGATAGCGTGTCTCGATATCCTCAAAATCCGCTCTGGAATGCAGCTCTGCCACAACATCTTCCGGTGTCTCCCCCGGAAGCACGAGCGCTTTCCGGTAAATATCAACAGACTGGCGGATAATGCTGGTATAGGGCAGGACTACAAAGATTCGGCGAGCATTCCGTTTGCAGGCCTGCTCCAGAAGATGCGCCATCACCGCCGTCGTCTTGCCGGAGCCAACAGGACTTCCGCACACGGAAAAGCCGCTATGAGCCTCCGCCGATCGGCAGGACAGATACAGCTCTCTGCGCAGGCTACTACGTTCGTCCGTCTCGCCGAATTTAGACACATAGTGGTCGAGCGCAGCGAGCCGTTCCTGCGGGCGCAGCTCCGGCATGGCTTTTTCAGTCTGCCCGAATGCCGCGGCCGTGTCGCCGTGGTCGGCATCCGCAAGACAGGAAAGCGCCATACGGAGGAACACCGCCGGGTCCCCGTCATACGCCTGCACTTCTTTGTTTGGCTTCCGGGGAAAAAGCGCTTCATGCTGCCGAAGCAATGCAGGCAGCGCAGCATCCGTCTCTGCGCGCACCTCGGCATTCCCATTTCGGAATATGGAGCATCCTCTTGCTGCAAATTCCGTCGACAGATCGGGGAAACCCTGGTGATGGGAGTATACCAGCATTGCGGCACAGCCGTTCCCCATCTTCTGCAGGGCGGCGCTTCCGGCGTCGGTATGGTCCACAGGCAGATGCCTCCGCCTTCTGCTCTGCTCACACAGAACGCTCTGGTTCCGTTCCTCCAGCTTCCCCAGATCGTGGAGCAGCGCGCTGTCCCGAACGATGGTTGACAGGATACCGTTTGCTTTCACCGAATAGCATTCTGCCTCAGCCGCGTATTTTCCCGCCCTTTCGCAGACACCGCGGACGTGCGCTTCGTAGGTCTGCGGCGGATAATTTTTTCGCGCACTGTGCGCAAGCGGCGTTCTCATCCCCGCAATATCAGGTCCGTGCAGCTTTCTACGCGCACAAGGAGGTCCTCCGGCAGTCCCGTTTTATCCTGATAATCGGTCCACGATGTGGACGACTCGTCAGGGTTTCCCAATTTAACGGGGGTCAGCGCCTCCAGCAGCAGATGCTCCGGGCAGCTTCCCAGAATGCTCTTGTGCTCAATGTACCATGCATGACGGATCCGGACATCCGGCCGGATCGCAGAGCGGCTCTGCTCATAGGCGTGCGGGATAAGCAGCTTGAGCAGTTCAATATCATCCGCCGTGCAGCCGCTTTTCTCTGCTTGATTCGGATTGACAAAAAACGGCATGCAATATACCCCATGGTCCACAATACGATATGCCATCGGCGCCATGCCCCGGTCCTTGCCGCTCTCCACACCAGCCTTATTGGTATTTGTCTGCCGGATGATCTCGACCGGCGCGAGGGAAATGCCCATTCCAAATTGTACGACACCGGTACGGATGAAGTTATTTTCACCCTCTTCAAGGAAGGTATTGCCGAAAACGCGGGCATCCCAGTATCGCTCGACAAATTTGCGTCTCCCGCTCTGCAGTGAGTTTTCCCTCATCTCTTCTTTGATCTGGCTTCGATTCCGTCCGCGGTGTTCGAGGATCAGGTATTGCTTTTCATGTTCTTTCCCGCTGAATTTTTCCGGCAATGCTTTGAAAAACGGCGTATCGTGCTCATCCTTGTCATTCTGCTCGATCAGATCACGCAGCTTCCGCTTGAAGGAGACCGGAGAGATCTCCCCGCGGCCGTTGTCACGCTGTCTGGGCTCGCCATCGCGGTCCGGATCGCCGTTTGGGTTTGAGTTGACTGCTTCGAGGACCAGAAGTCCGGTTGCACGTTTGATCTCATGATTCATGATTTGATTCCTCCTCTAATTTCATTTCTTTCTCAGAAAATGACGCCAGATAGCCGATAAACAGCTGCGCCTTCTCTTCATCGTTGAACCGGGACGGCACAGTCTGACTATTCCAAAGCCTCGTTGTGATCTGCTCACAGACCCGATACAACCACCCGGCACGAGCTGCATGCTTCCTGTTTTCGTTGTCACTCTTCCGGCGGTAGACTTTCGCCCACGCATAATATGGCATGATCCTCTGGCTCAGCACCGGCAGCATGCGGAGCGGTGACTCCGATACGCTGCGGAACATGCTGCTTCCCACAAGCTCCTGCGGCTTTTGTCCGTCGCGCACGACATCGCAGTACAATTCATGCAGCTCATCAGCCGCCTTGAGCAGCTGGCCATAGAGATATGGCAAGTTCTCCATATAATCTTCCTTTCTGATTCTCATTCGGTCCAGAAATAGTCCCAGCAGGAGCAGCTGCTTCCCTGCAGCTTCCTGTATTTTCTTTTCTTTCTGTATGTCCTCTTTCTTCTTTTCCTTACTGCATTTTGGTTTCCTCAAAAGTGGTCCGATGACCATCGCGCTCTCGGTCAAGCGGTGCAGATCGGCTGTAACGGGCAGCTTCGGGTCCATCAAGAGCTCTATACCGTGATATTGGGAATACGGTCTGTACTTATCCGTCACAGCATCGCCGTCCCGTCTCCAGAAGCCGTTCAGAATACCGGCAGCCTCCAGCGGGTACAGGTCCTCCGGCTTGTCAAAGGGAAATGCAGGGAGATTCCCGCAGCCCCGCGACCATGCTTCGCAGCACCGCTCCAGCTCGGCAGGATCGGTCTGCTTGGTGTAGACGATCTTTGTGCGGGCTTTGTCAATTTTTCTGAGTATAAATATCCTTATCCATTCTGCGTGAGTATCTGTCCCATCCTTTTTCGGGCGCAAAAGCTCCCGAAGGAACTGCTCTGCCTGCGCAGAGAATGTTACACTCATGTCTGGCATCCTCTTGCTGTCTCTTATACACATCTCCGAGCCCACGAGACTAGGCATGATCTCGTA
>OJQT01000110.1_pt1 | contig 48122 bp, 35 predicted proteins | sample 1598771 | NCBI WGS metagenome assembly OJQT01 (sample SAMN03922517, study PRJEB24848) | human gut metagenome | isolation source: stool sample | host: Homo sapiens | place: Germany | collected 2010-02
GCCTTCACGAACCGCACAATAGAAGCAAAGTTTGTCCCTAATGATTTGACGATTTCTAATGTTGAAGTAATTGGAGACATGGAGCCCGAGACGGCATTGGTTTTCTCAGCTAAGGCGGAGGGTGGTTACCAGCCGTATGTATGGGAGTATGCTATTTACAAAGGTGATACTCTGTACTATAATCTAAGCGATTCAACATTCGACTATCTTGAGTGGTCGCCAACAGAGGCAGGAGACTATACCATTGTTGTCTGGGTTACAGATAAAACTGGGTTTAAGGCAACATATTCGAAACAGTTTTCCATTATTTGAATCGGCTGCAGGGAAGTGGCATCAGCCACTTCCCTGTGATATAACAAATCACTATGGGTATAATTTCATGGAGAAAACAGATGGAACAAAGAAACTGGAAGTATAAAATCAACGGTGGATGGCCTACGCTCATCATGGCTTCGGTCATGCTGGCAATCTTTGGCGGGATCACGGTTAGGCTCTACACCACACGGAATGGTGCCTTCATCGGCGGCCTGATTGTGACGGTCTGCATGGCGATTGGCTTCATTTTATCCGTATGCAGCGTTCTATTTTTTAAGGTGTTCGTGGATAAGGACGGCTTTTTTTGTCAAACCGCACCGGGCAACGGGCGGTACTATCGCTACAGCGAGATCCGCAATATGTGGCTCAGTTCCGGCAGGGAGACAAACGCACGCCAGCCGACCTACTGCAACTTTGAAACGGTAGAAGGAAAGCGGATGAGATTCCTCGTACTTGGCTCCCAAATCGATGCAGTTGATTATATGATCGAGCGGGTCGAGTCTATGGGGAACAAAAGCGGGGAAGATGATCTTGACTGGGAGATCGTCATCACCGGCAAGAAGGAGGCTGGATTTGTGGTAATTCCCACGATTCTCTCCTTGATTATGCTTGTCGTAATGGTGATGTTGTTTTTGGCGTGGAATCTGCCGCCGATAGTCATTGCAGTTCCCGTTATTCTTGAGCTGATGTCACTGTCACAGATTCTTTCTCTTGGGTTGTTTTACAAAGTAATCATTCAGAAGGACGGCTTTTACTGCCGCACCAATCCCTTCGACGGGCGGTACTACCGCTACAGCGACATTCTGGACTGGCGTCTTGTCGAGTCGCAGCGGAAGATCGGCTCCCGGTACAACAGAGGAAGAATCCGCAAAACGTACTACTTTTACGACCTGAAATTCGTTGACCGCGCACACCAGACGCACAGGCTCCCCTATAACAAATCACTGTACGAGGGGGAGATTGACGAGTTGGTCGCCAGAATTGAGAGGACACATGACAATGAAGCGTAACTCCCCCCGATTGACAGATGGCATTTCCCGGTTTTTGATAACCGTTATGGGAATTGTCATGATGATTGCCGGTATCCGTCTGCTCATTATGGGGGTGGATAACTTTATCCAGCCAATCCGCCATGTCGGCTGGGTAACCACCAGCGCAAATGTTACCGACATATCTGAAACGGTCATAAAGAACAATTTTTTTAGAAACAAGCGGACAAGAATCCACTATACGTGGACTTATGAGTATGTGGTGGACGGTACGCACTATACAGGCGAGTTTGGCCCCTTGGCGAACTCAGTCACGGTGGGTAAGTCAATCCAGATCAAATTTGACCCGGATGCACCGGAAAACTCGACCGGCTTTATAGAACCGAGCTTCAGCGACATTGTTCTCGCTGTGATTGGATTGGTTGTCGCTGTGCTCGGGTTCTTCATATCGGGCATCCGCCCCCTGATCCGCAGGCTGACCGGGAGGGATCGATTCGATGAGGAGGAAAAACTGCCGCCGGAAGAGAAATACGGCCTGTCCGCTGAGGACGCCCCGCATACGAGAGAAAAGTGAGGGTAGGCAATACCCTCCGAGCTCTTTTCCCGATACTTGCATTTGTGCTTTTCGGGGTGCTCCTCATGCTTCTCCAGGGCGGAAGATTCTGATCATAGGAGCTATTGCTTGTTCTTTCTCTGTCTTAATATCCTCCGATAGAGTGAGTCCTTCTGGGTGCGCCATGATGACGCTACCCTTATGACAGCTTGAAAGCGCACTTCTCCCTTGGCGGGAAGTGCGCTTTTCTTGCCTATTTGAGCCGGTAAAAATTGCTGGTCAAACTGCCGTTGGGATAAGGTACAATAGTGAGGATCATGATAATGTACAATAACTTGCGCAAATTGAAAAGAGCATAAAAAAGACATAGCTTGCAGGCTCTGGTAGAATGAAGTTACCACACAAACATTCGAAAGGAGACAGCAAACTATGTCCGAGAAAATTGTACAGCTGAATGAGAAAATTATCAAGGGGCAGCTCAAAGAATTAGTTCGAGGAAGTGTAGAGGAAACCCTGAACGAGCTGCTGGAGAAGGAGGCGGAGTCCCTGACGCAAGCCGCCCGCTATGAGCGCAGCGAGGCCCGTCAGCCCTACCGCAGCGGCCACTACGACCGGAATCTTACCACAACCTCCGGTGACGTCACGCTCCACATGCCCCGGCTCAAGGGCGTGTCCTTCGAGACTGCCACACCCGGCGGTACCGCCGTCGGGAGAGCAGCGTGGAGGAGGCCCTCATCGAGATGTACCTGGCAGGCGTTTCCGTGCGCCGGGTGGAGGACATCACGGAGGCCCTGTGGGGCAGCAAGGTTTCGCCCGCCACCATCAGCGAGCTGAACAAGAAAGCCTACGGCCACATCAAGGATTGGCGGAATCGTCCCTTGCAGGGCGGCCACTATCCATACGTCTACGTGGACGGCATCTACCTGCGCCGCAACTGGGGCGGAGAGTACGAAAATGTTGCTGTTTTGGTGGCGATCGCCGTGAATGAGGACGGTTTTCGCGAGGTTTTGGGTGCCGCTGAGGGCATGAAAGAGGACAAGGCCAGCTGGGTCAGCTTCTTCCAGTGGCTCCGTGGGCGCGGCTTGGACGGCGTGAAGCTCATCGTCGGTGACAAGTGCATGGGGATGCTGGAGGCTGTGGGCGAGGTGTTCCCGGACGCCAAATACCAGCGCTGCACGGTGCATTTCTACCGCAACGTTTTCTCTGTTGTGCCCAAATCCAAGGTCAAAATTGTGGCAAAAATGCTCAAGGCGATCCACGCCCAGGAGAGCAAAAAAGCGTCCCGTGAGAAGGCGAAAGCCGTGGTCGCCGAGCTGCGCGCCATGAAACTGAAGGAAGCTGCCAAGAAGGTCGAGGACGGCATTGAGGAAACGCTGACCTACTGCGATTTTCCCAGCGAGCACTGGACGCGCATCCGCACCAACAACGTGATCGAGCGGCTGAACCGGGAGATCCGCCGCAGAACCCGCGTGGTGGGGACGTTCCCGGACGGCAACTCCGCCCTGATGCTGGTCTGCGCACGGCTGCGCCATGTGGCGGGCACCCAGTGGGGCAACAAGAAATACATGAACATGAAGCACTTGGAGGCGGTCATGGACGACGCCTCCGTTGCCGGCTGACTTCACTCCGCCGGAGCCTGCAAACAATTTTGCGCATAAATCTTGACGGGACCTTTTATTCCCTCCGTTTCGTCATTTGTGAAGAACTCGCAAACGGCAGAAACGGTGGGGCACGGCAATGAAATTGGTATCCGCATAATGAAAAGCGGACAAAAAGCCAAGGATGGCCCTTTGCGGCCATCCTTGGCTTTTTGTCCGTTTTGTTGTGTTGTCTGGTCGCATGGTTAGGCGGCCTCTCGAATATCTCCAGAGGCCAATGTGTTCCGGGAACTCCGCTTCCTATATCAGCGTTCTCTATATTCTGGTGCCTCCATTATCCTCCCATACCACTGCCGAGATCTTCTCCCAGATCGCAGGTATAGCACCACTCCACCACATCGCCGTTATTCAGTTGGTAGCGGGAGCAGCCGTAGTTAGGAAACCATCCGTTGACGGCATACATTCAGCCGGAGAGCTTCCCTACATCGAACTCGTACAGATTGTGAATACCCTCGATATAGGCACTGTTATACACCGGCGTAAAGCTGGACTCCATGTGTATCTTATTTGCCTTGCAGACACGCTGCAGTACATCGTAGACACTTTCGCCGTCGCTGAACGTTACCTCTGTGGCTGGAAGGATGATACCGTCCTCCGGCACAAGGGCTTTCTTGCTCTCAACGCACTTATCAATATTGTCCAAGATCGTCTCGCAAGAGATGGATATGATGCAGGTATACTTTGTGTCCGCATCCACATCGCTGTCCTGTGGCTCTACAGGAGCCGGTTTTCCCTCCGGCACAGGTCAGCAGGAGCAGTGCCAGAAGCAATGTGCACAGAGGTTTGGATCGCCGCATATCACTTCACCTCAATATCCGTCATGTCGAACAGGCGTGTCTGGCCCTGCCGGAAGCGGTCGCAGGCGGCCAGTGCGTAGAAGCCCTGCTCGGTAGCCATACCTCATCGCTGTGACGGAAGCCGCCGCCCTCGCAGGCAAAGGCGCACAGGCCGTCCAGCGGGGACGCGCCGTCAGATCAACGCCCGCCATGTTGGCGGCATTATATCCGGCAGCCGTCAGGCCCAAGATGGTGCGGGAGTTCTCAGTGGATTTCGCTTGGTGCAGCCGCACGGAACCTGCTTGCTTGACATAGTCCTCTACCGTCTGCTCATAGCGCTGCGCAGTCTCATCACTGAGAAGTCCGGCACGGCTCAGGCCGATCACCGCCCACTCGCCGCCAACAGAGCCTGCGGAAAGCGTATCTTGCTCTTGTAGATATTTACCCGTTTCACGGTAGGCGGTCTGCCATGGTGCCTCCTCTGTCTTTGCGCCGCAGCCGGTCAGCAGCACCAGCAGGAGCAGCAGCGCAATGGAATGTTTTTTCATAGGCGTCTTCTCCTTGCAGAAATGTTTTTTTGCCGTCAGTGCGGCTTACCCACCGTACAATGCGCACGGTGGGCAAGCTGGGGAGGCCATTTCATATCCGGTTTATTTCCGTGTACCACTATGATTTATTGCTCCACTGGGAACTTCGTGATGTTGCCCAAGTAGTACTGGCAGACCATCATGGCGTCGGAGACATCAATGGTGCCGTCGGCATTTACATCCGCAGCTTTTTTCTGCGTATCCGTCGGGGTAACATTACCCAAATAGATCTGGCAGATCAGCATGGCGTCGGAGACATCAATGATGCCATCCCCATTTACATCACCGTATTTGACCTCGGTCTGGTCCCCAATGGTCAGGGTCAGGGTGGTCATAGGCTTGTCGCAGTGGACGCCGTATTCCATCTCCAGGGTCTCGCTGTTCTCCCGGTTCTGATACATGGCATACGGGAATGTGATCTGGAAATCGGTATCGCTGGCCTTCAGCGGCTTTTCGGACCAGGTCACATACTTCGTCACATCACGGGTCTTGCCGTTGGCGTAGTAGGCCGTTACCTGCATACCGGTGGAGTCGAAGGTGTCTTTTACATTGTAGGTCATCTTGTCCGGCAGCTTCGTGACCTCGATGCGTTCAATGGTGCTGCCCACAGCCATCAGGTAGGCGGAGTCGTTCTTGAAGTAGATCGTGCCGTACTCGTCCATGATGGGGCTGCAGATGGCGTACTGTGCCTGTGCGCCGCTGGGGGTGAAGATGTTGTAGGGCGTTGTATAGGTCTCCGACTTGCCGCTGGCCGTGTAGGTCTCCATCGTTTTCAGGGATACCTCGGTCTGACCGGGCTTGTCCTCCAGCACCCGGAGCTTACCGGGAGTAAAGTTGTCGAAGAAGTACACATAGACGCAGCCGGTCTCTTCCTCATAGGCCGTAGTCAGAACGCCGCTGGTTTGCGGATAACCGTGCGTCCGCACGGTATAGGCAATCTCCCAGTTGGGAATGTCGATGACCGTCAGGTTATGGCCGCTGTATGCACCGAACTGCGCTGTACCGGAGATGCCGATATAGGCCCGTCCATTGTAAATGGTGGGCGTACAGGTGGACATGGCGGGATTGGCGGGATCGTCTGCATAGTTGTAGAGCTTCAGGGTGCGGACAGTCTCGATGTTGCCCTTCGTATCCACACTGGCCTCGAAGAAGTAGCCGCCCTTGCTGGTGAAGTAATACTTACCGTTGTAATGGGTAATGGAACTGCGGATATCGCCGGTCACGTCCATCTTGTAGCTGGACAGCAGTTCGCCGGTCTTGGGGTTAAAGGACAGCAGGCTGGGCTTTCCAGTGGTGTAGCCGGAAGCACCGTCATCCGTGCCGATCAGCAGGAAGTCATCGCACACATAGGCACCGGCCCAGTAGAATCCGCCCTTGCTGGTATAATACCAGGTGGGGAGTTTTTCTTCCATCGTCTGCGTGGGGTTCTCGTCAGTGGCGCTCAGGCAGACATAATGGGCTTCGTTGATCTCGCCCACCCAAAAACCGGTGTAGATGTAGCCATCGTGATAGACGATGGAACTGTTGGGCTGGCCGCCGATGGAATCCCGGTAGATCCACAGGGAGTTCAGGGTGTTGGCGTCAAATGCCTGAATGGTGCCGTCGGACAGGCCCACGAAGATCATGCCGTTGGCATAGGTGGGCGGATTGATGGCGAAGCTGGAATTGTGGTCCATAGGCTTGTCAATAAGAATTTCACCGGAAATGGCATCCACCTTGTAAATGCGGGAGCCGGAGTAGGTGTAGATGGCACCGTCCACCAGAATGGGGCAGCCGCAGGCGTTCACATCGTAGCCGGAGCCAATGGAGGTGGCCCAATACAGCTCGGCATCCTTGGCATAGACCGGCGTTTTGTAGTCCACCACGCCGTTATTTTCGTTGTTTTGGCGTAAGTGGGGCCACGCAGAATCGAAGTTGATGAGCGTGTCGTTGGCCGGAGCCTTCTCCAGCGTAACGGTCAGCGTGCCGTCCTTGTCGGGGGCGGTGTAATGCTCCACCTTCTGGCCAATATAACCGGCGCAGGTGGTGGTATAGGAATAGCTGGCACCGGGGGTCAGGCTGTAGGTGCCGTTTTTCTCCACGATGCGCTTGCCATTCAGATCGTTGGTCAGGAACACCGCGGCATCCGCCGGGGTCGTTTGGATGGTCAGCTGAATGGGGTCACTTTTCTGAACATGGACGGTATAGGTCCGTTCGACGCTGCCGGTATCTGCATGGCAGACCTGTACCGAAATATCCTCATTGTAAAGGTCTGTGTTCAGGACTGCTTCCGCACCGGCCAGCGTATCATAGCGCACACCGTTGACCTTGGCATAGTACCCGCCGCAGCAGGCGGTGTCTGCGCTGCTATTGGGATAAGAACCGGAGAGATAGAGGGCCGTGGTCTCCCGGTCCACCCGAACATAGTAATCCGTGGTATCCCGGTCAAAGCGGGCCGTTGCGCCGCTGGTGGTCACAAAGGGCAGCGTCTCGTCCTTGGTGGCAACGGAAAGGCTGGACAGGTGCAGCTGACGGAGCAGCTGGACGGTGTACTCCTGATAATAGGTAGTGCCGTTTTCTGTTTTGGAAATGCGGACTGTCACCGTCTGGCCGTAACCTGCCTTGGCCACGGCATAGGTCAGATTCTGGGCAAGTCCCGTCTTGCTGACAGGCGTCGTGACCGTTACCGTCTGTGCGAGATTATGAATCTCCGGCACGGTGCTTTGGGTCCGATACAGCGCCGTCACGGTTCCGGTTGCCGTGGCCTGCATGGCAACGGAGCTGTTGCAGTCGGACACCGTATAGTTGTAGGTGTGGTCTGCCGCCGTGAAGGTCTTGTCGGCGGCGTAGGCGATCCGGCTGGAAGCATAGGTGCCGTTGTAGAATGCCAGATCGGTCAGCCAGTCGGTGGTGACAGGCTCCGGGACGGACACATTCAGTCCGCTGGAGGCCGTGAAGGTGATCTGCGTATGATACCAGGTGTTCTTCGTGGCGATGCAGGTATAGCTCTCGCCGGGGACCAGGTGATAGATCCCGTCCACCGGGGCAATCTCGGAGCCTGCTCCATTGATCACCTGCACCGTTGTTCCGGAAGGCACAGCCAGCGTCACCGGTACGGAAGCTACCTTCTGAATGTGGAGGGTATAGGTGCTCTGCTCCCCGTTGGGCGCTGCTACCTGAATCCTGTGATCCTGCGTGTCTCCGGTCAGCTGCACCGCCCCGGTTCCGGTGACGGTATAATCCTCACCAAATGGTGCGGCGTCAATATCCACAGTGGAGGACACGGTTTTTAGGCTGTACTCCCGGGTGTTGGGCGCAAACTCCAGGGGCAACTTGGTCCCCTCCGCCGTGGCTGCCAGAGCCTTCAGCGTGGGCACACGGGTCACGGTGACATCGTAGGACTGAATCTGCGTGTAGCCGTCCGAGCCTGTATACTGTGCTTCCAGCGCGAAGGTCTTGCCCTCCATGCCAGAGATCAGCAGATAAGTAAGGGATGTGGCTATGCTGTTCCAGCTGCGGGATGTGCCCGACATATCCTTGCCGTTGGTGCCGGTATAGATGGTGCGGAGCTTGGTGGTCTTGGTATCCGGGACATTGCCCATCGCCGCATTCAGATACACGCTGCTCAGGGCGTTGCCTGTGTCCTCAATCCAATACTGCGCCGTATGGTCCGCCTGATTTTGCTTGAAACGATAGGGTTCTTTCTCCGCATCCAGCAGCCGGATATTGCCGAACCACTCGCCGTAGGGCAGGGTCACGGAGACCTGTGCATCAGCGGAGACCGTCAGTGTACCGTCCGTGCGGTTATGGCCGCCGTCGGATACGCTGAGCTTGTAGTCGCCGGCAATGACCTTGGCGCTGCCGGTGCCGGTGGTGACGTTGCCATAGGCATCCGTCAGGGTAATGACCGGTTCCGCCACAGCGACTCCGTTCTGAGTCGCCGCTGCGGAGACGGTGTATTGGGTGCCGTCCAGAAGGGCCGCATATTCGGAAATGGCATCTTTCAGGGCTTGCAGCAGAGGCCCTGCCGAGTCGGCAGTCGCCGTCCGCAGGCCCTTCAGCGCCGCTGCATAGGCATTGGCCGCTGCCGGATAATTCTGCACATGGTTGGTCATGTCCAGGTAATCCGCCATCTGGAGGATCAGCTGGATGGCATCATCCGAATACGTCGAAGATACGTGGAAGCAAAGGGCCTTAATGGAAGAAGCCGGAGCGTCCAGCTTGTAGCCGCCTTTGTCATAATAGAGCAGATAGTTGGCGGAAACGCCGTTGATCTCATAAATGAATCCCTGCTCCAGGCCGACAAATTCAATATCTGAATCAGCCAGCGCCTGTTGAATGGTTTGTCCAGATTTATACTGGATACGGGTCGGCTCCACGATGGTGCTGTTGGCGTTCATGGCAACGAACACGAAGCTGCCGCCCTCGTCCTCTGCGGCCATTGCCGTGGTCGGCATGATGGCAGAAACCAGAAGCACCAGACTCAGAAGCAGAGCCATTACTCTTTTGTGCATTTTCCATCCTCCTTGTTTTCAATACAGGCAGTTCCATAGCCGGTACCGTATTTTCTCCCAGGTTGTCCAGCTGCCCTTGCAGGCATCCAGTACACGCACGGCAAACGAGTCAATCTTTTTGCGCTGTTCCGGAGTCATCTCCTGGGTACTGAACAGCGCCTTTTGATTCAGCTCTGCGGCTTCTGCCGCTCCTTCCGGGGGCCGGATCGTGCTGTGGCGCAGCAGGTAAACGGCGTAGCCATAGCGCATGGAAATGGCCTCCCGGTCGTCTGCAGCGTCGATAGCGGCCATCTTCTTCCGAAACACCCTGCGGCGATGGAAAATGCACCCGGCCAGCAGCAAGATCAGCAGCAAGGGAAGAAGCAGTAGGTAGTGGGCATTCAGTGAGAAGGTAAATCGGTCCTGCTTGTGCTCGTTGACCTCCTCTGGCTGCTCCACCTCTACAAATTGCTGGGTGTTGTTCTCATAGGTATTCTCATCCGGGCTGTCGCCGCCCAGGGACAGCTCCTCGTCGTCTATGTAGCCGGGAGTCACCTCGAACGGCACAAAGCCGACACCGCTGACATAGTATTCCGCCCAGGCATGGGCGTTTTCTTCCGTCAGGGTAATGGTCTCACCGGCCTTGTAGCGGGCGGCATCCTCTGCCGCGAGGTAATATCCCTCCACATAGCGGGCCGGAACGCCCATGTAGCGCAGCATCAGCACCGCTGCCGTGGCGTAATGGACGCTGTAACCGTGTCCGCTGCGTTCCAGCGTATATTGCAGGAAGTCACCGCCGCCATTCATGGTCCGGGCAGTCTCATCGTAGGTCATGGCTTCTCGTAGATAGTCAAAGATAATGGTGCGGATGTCGCCAATGGTCCGGGCCTGGGTGTCCAGCTGCAATTGACGCTGGAGAACGGCCCAGCTGTCCTGGGTCATTTGCAGGTCCACAGCCCGCAGATAGTCGGCGTATGCCTGCTCCTTGGATAGATAGGTCTCGATGTTCTCCCGGCCCTGGGCCGTGGAGAGGTTCCGCTGGATCTGATACCAGTCCGGCACACTGCCTTTCAGATAAGACAGATTCTCTGCGGCGGGCAGATCCGTGTCTCCGATGCGGTCCGCCTCCAGCGTTTCACTGCCATAGACGGCATAGGGATAGTAGCCGTGGGCGGAACAGGCGGAGAGATTCTTGACGGTCATGGAGAGGGGGGTGGCTGTCTCCGTATAGCCATCCGCCAGAGCGATCTGGCTCTGGCCGTAGAAATTCGCCTCATGGAGCCAATAAAAAAGGTCCTTATATTGGGCTGTTTCTTCGGTATCGGCTGCTTTCCAGCCGGTGCCGGTGTAGGTGTCGTAGACCTGTCCACGCAGATACACCTTTTCCGGCTGCTCCATTGTGACTTCCAGCGCCGGGGTGTCGCTTTTATTCCAGGCGGGTAAGTTCTTAAGGTTTCCTTCCGGCATGGAATTGGTATCGCTGTCGTAGTGCCGCTGGTGAAGCTGGGTTTGCATCGTCCCGACCATGTCTGTATTCAGCTTGTCTTGGCAGGACAGGCCAATCAGCAGACACAGCGCTGCACACAGGACCGGCAAGATCAGCTGCGCCGGAACGCCTGCAAGGGCTTCTCCCTCTGCCGTGTGCTGCACCATCAGCAGCACCGTGCCAATAATCAGCAGCCCACCGCCGATGCCTATGGGAAACAGGCCCACCAGCAGGGCTGCATAGCAGGGCAGCAGAATCGGCAAGGCCAGCAGCATCCGTCCGCTCCATGCGCTGCGGCTGAGAAGCAGTGACACCGCCAGTAGCAGAACCGTTACCGCCAGAGGCAGAAATTGGGCATCCGCTGCCGCAAGGTCCAGGTAGATCTTCCCGGTCTTTTTCGTCAGCAGGGTCAGGAAATCATTTGCCAGTGTTCCAAAACCGGGTAGGACAAACTTGTTCAGTGCCAAGCTCAGAAGAAGCAACACGCCGATGCCCGCTGGAACGAGCCAGTTCCCGATTCTGGTTTGGTATACTATCAGCAACGCCGCCTGTACCAAAATCGCAGCTGCTGTCATGGCCCACCATGGGTAGGGAACAGAGGGAAATGCAGCGGTTAAAAGCAAGCAGAAGCCCACCGTCAGAACGGCACAGACCACCCAAGCGCCCCAGGGAAAGTGCAGCTTTTTCTGTGCCGTTTCGGCGACAATCCACTGGAGTCCGTTTTCATTTTTTCGCATGATGGGTTAAACCTCCAGTCGCTGCATGGCCTCGGAATAATTCTGCGGGGCAAAGGTGGTCGCACCGGGGTACTGTTCTTCGGTACAGAGGATGAAATGCACCCGTCCGTCCGTGAGCAGCTGTTCTTCCGGCGCTGTGCCGAAACAGAGAATTCGGCTGTAACCGTCAGTTTTGGGCAGGCGGCACTCAGCGCTGCCCCTGGTCTTTACCAGAGCCGGGATAGCCTGCAAAAGCTGGTTTTCCTCTGAAATGTCCTGGACCTGCAGATCGTCCCGGTCCGTCCAGCACAGGGTATAGGGTACACCGCTTTGCAGCAGTGCCATGCCTGCGGAGGACACGACCTCCGCCAGTGCGTCCATCTGCTGGGGGTTACCGCCGGTGCGCTTATCCCAGAATACCAAAAGGGAACGGCTCTCCGGCTGGCTGGCCTCTTTCAGAATCAGCTCATCTAACTTGGAGGACAGCTTCCAGTGAATTTGCCGGATGTCATCGCCGGGGCGATACTCCCGGAGCTGGTACACCTCGCTGCGGTCCTCACCCCGTCGATTGGAAGTGCCGTCGTCGGCATAGGCCGGTCGGGCGGTCATGTCCGCCTCCATTGGATACAGGTCCGGGAGGATGGTCAGACGGGCATCCGCTTTCACGAGGGCCTTCATGGGAAGCAGGCCCAGATAGTCCAGCAGGGTAAACCGGCTGATCTGCACATACACTCTGCCGCAGAAGCTGCTTTGCAGCAGGATGGTTTGGCTGCTTTCGCCCTTGGCTCCGATGCTGCCGGTCAGCGTCACTGTCTGATCTTCCTCAGTGAGATCATTGCGGACAGAGACCTGACAGCCATAGCGCATTACGGGCAGAAATGCTCCGTTGCGGATACGCACCCGACAGCTGACTGCCGTGCGTTTTGCCGCTGTGGCCGGGGTCAGAATGTCCGCCTGCAGGTGCCTGCGGACATAGAAATTGACCGCCCAGGAGGCCAGGGGCAGCAGGAGCAGCAAGCAGAGTCCGGCCAGCGCCCAGAAGGAGCCGCTTGTAAGAAGCAGCGCCGCCAACGCCAGCAGCAGGATCAGATAACACAGGGCGCTGCCTAAGATCGTTTTTCTCATTTGCTGGAAAATTCCCGGACATCCGGCTTCTGGACGGAGGTAAGTACATTTTGCAGGATCAGTGCCGCTGTATAGTCCTGGAGCCGCGCCTTGGAGTTGAGGATCAGACGGTGGACGCACACATCCGGGAACACGGCGCACACATCGTCAGGGATCACATAGTCCCGGCCCTCTAAGTAGGCGTTGGCCTTGGCCGCACGGGTCACAGCCAAAGCGCCACGGGGACTGACACCCAGGGTCACATAGGCGTTGGAGCGGGTCAGATCCACCAGCTCTGCAATATAGTCATAAATTCGGTCTGCCACATGGATATTGCTGACCTCTGCAATGAGCTTTTCCAGCTCGGCAGGGGAAGTCACCGTCTGGCAGGCAGAGAGCGGGTCCACATGATGGCGATCCTTCAGCAGTGCCGCCGTGCTGGCTCGATTGGGATAGCCCATGCTCAGCTGGAGCATGAAACGGTCCAGTTGGGAAGAAGGCAGCATCTGCGTACCCGCAGAACCCACCGGGTTTTCCGTTGCCAGCACGATAAAGGGCTTCGGCAGGGGCCGGGTCACGCCGTCCACGGTGACCTGCAACTCCTCCATAGCCTCCAGCAGAGCGGATTGGGTCTTGCTGGAGGTACGGTTGATCTCGTCCGCCAGCAGCAGATTGGTCATAATGGCTCCGGACTGATATTTCAGCTTGCCGTCTGCCTTATCGAATACGGAAAACCCGATAATATCCGATGGCAGGGTGTCGGAGGTGAACTGGACACGCTTGGAGTCCAGACCTAGCGTTTTGGAAAATGCCTTGGCCAGCGTCGTCTTGCCTACACCGGGGACATCCTCCAGCAGCACATGGCCCTGTGCCAGGATGGCCAGCAGCACCTTGCGGACGATGTCCTCCTTGCCCAAAACGACCTTGTTGACCTCTGCCTGAATTTGATCTGTCAGCTTGTTCATGCTTTTTTCCTCTTTCTGCCGATGATGTAGATCGCACCGGCGGCGATTACGACTACCGCACCGATCACGGCGCAGATGATGATTCCATTTGTGCCGAATGCCTCACGGGGCGCTTGAGTGCCGTCAAAATGCAGCACCCACGGCTGCCCGGACCGCACACGCTGCACAGCCACTAAGGCCAGGACGGATTGGGCCGTTGCCAGGCCGTCGCCGGCCCCCTCCAGCACATGGCGGTAGGTGCCGTCCGCTTCCCGGAACTGGGAAAGCTCCGTCAGAAGGGTGTGCTCGCCCTTAACAAAACGGCTATCCGTCTCCGGGTCAATGCCCAGCGCACACAGGGCCAGGATGACCTGGGCAGTGCTTTCCGCGTTTTCATCGCCGTAGGCGATATACCCGCAAGTGTCCGTCAGCTGGCCGGAAAGATAGGAAAGTGCTGCGTCGATCTCGGTCTCCATCTGGTCCCGATAGGGAGCTAGGGCCTGCACCGCCATAGTGGTGATGTCCACATCCGATTTTCCGGGGATCAGGCCGAAGCCGCCGTCCGGCTCCTGAGCAACGGAAATGGCATTTACCATGTCCTCCCGGGAATACAGGGCGTCTGCCGGGACCTCTGTGTCCCCGGCATCCAAGGTCAGCAGCGCCCATATCCAGCCATTTAAGCCCTGAGCGCCCGGATCACGGGCATAGTTGTAAGTACCCTCTGCGATCAGGTCAATGGCCGAGCCGTCGGGCTTCGTTCCGAAGTTGGTGGGGTTGCCCCCCAGTGCCAGCACCGTTAAAGAAATCCGGTGGTATTCCGTGGCCTTGTTGCGGTCCAGGCATCCGTTTTTGGCGTATGCGTCCTCCACATGGGCCTTCAGTTCCGCCAAATAGTCGGAATAGCTCTCCCTTGTGCCGGACAGTGCCATAGCTATGGCCAGCCAATCGCAGACGGAATCGCCTGCAGGAAACAGTTCCCGGTCTTTCAGCAATTCACCCTTCTTGCCGCCCAGAGCGGACATTCCCTCCGCACTCTGTGCGATCTGTTTTTCCAAAGAAGGCTGTGCTTCCGCAAAGACCACCGTTGGGAGCAGAAGCAGCACGCAAAGAAGTGCCGCTAATATTCGTGTTGCTCTTTTCATGCTGCTGCCTCCCAGGTTCTATGGAATTTGTTTTGATAAGGGGTAAGGCCCGATCCCCGCCGCAGGAGCAGGGCGGGGGCCGCCTGTGCGGCGGTGGGGGATGGCTCCGTACCGCCGGTGGCCGGGAGAATATCTGTTTTCTCCTCATGGCACTTGGAGCAGCGATAGTGGATGTAACCATCCTCTGTTTCGGTGGGTTCCAAACGGTCCGTCTCCACGAAGTCGTGGCCCAGGGCTTGGTAGCCGCCGTTGATCCATAGGCCGCAGTAGCTGCTCAGTGAACCGTAGCCGCCTCCGGTGGAATCGTAGCCGCCGATGTCCTTGCCGTAGGACAGGGTGAAGCGCACATAAATGGTAATGCCGTTGCGAACCTTGTAACCGCTCATGCCGGTACCCTCATACAGGGTGCCGTTGATGGAGTACATCCAGCCGGAGCCTTGGGTATAGTCAAATTCCCCGATGCTGTCCCGGTCGTAGTTGTCATTGGTGGTGATGCCGTCCCGCAGAATCAGCTCCCAAAGATGCTCCGGGACATTGGCCCGGTAAGCAATGTCGCCCCGGTTGATCCGGCGCAGGTAGAAATTCATGGTAGCAGACCCCTGATAATCCGGGTCATAGCCGTATTCCTGCAGGAAGCGCAGCAGCACGGATGCCGCCGTCTCGCCCTCCACGATGTCCAGCGTACCGGTATCCAGAATGCCCAGCCCGATGGTGGTCGCATCCAGCACCACATTTACCGAACCCGCCGGGTCGCCTTCGCTGATCTGGTGGTAGGTGACGGCATAGACCTTCATGGTGGAGTTTCCGTTGCCGTCCCAGGCCAGCACCCGGACGATATGCGTTTCCTCATCGCCGGATTGGGGGGCCTCGAAATACAGTTCATAGGTGGGCTGAGAATCGCCGTAGCTCTTTTCCACGACCTTCCCGTCCAGTGTGACTTGAATTTGATTGGAGTAGATCACACCGGCCCCCAACTCGGCGTTGGTGCGGGCAATCACCGTCAGGGGGAAGGTCTGAGAGGTCATGTCCAGACTGGCTCCGTCCAGATTGGTGACGATAGAGGGAGGATAGTCCCCCACCGTCGGGTGGGTATCGTCCGCAAGATTTGCGTAATAGCCCACCCGGTACTGAACAAGCCCCAGGAAGGTCTCTCCATCATAGAGGGACAGCACAAAGAGGTTATCTGCGTTGAAATCCAGCTGTGCCTCGTAGTTCTGGTTATCCTGGGAAGTCAGCAGCAATCCGTTTCCGGAATTGGTCTCATTTTTCAGCCGGACACGGATATGCAGGTCCCCTTTGCCTACGGGATAAGCCACAAAGGTCAGCTTCCCGTCTGGCAGCTCCGTCTTGGTAAGCTGCTGGGTTTTCAGGGTCGTATAAATGCGGGGCGTATCATCTTCCTCACCGCCGCTGCCGTGGTCGCCGCCGCTGCCGCCGTGGTCCCCGTCATCTCCACCGGTGCCATCACCATGGTCACCGGAATCCTCGGAGCCGCCTTTGTTATCGTCTGACTCGGAGCCGCCCTGGTCGCCCTTGCCGGGGTTATCCGTGGGGTCTGTGGGGCCCGATGGATCCGGCTTGGTGTCATCGGGTTTCTGCGTGTCATCAGGTTTCTGCGGCTCATCGGGCTTCTGCGGTTCATCAGGTTTCTGCGGCTCTGATGGATCCTGGGCAGTATCCGTATTCTCTGTATTATCCTTGCCGGAACTTTGTCCGCCGGTGCTGCCGGAGCCTTGCAGCGACTCTGCCTGGAGCCGATCCGGCTGAGTGCTGATGGGATTCTCCGGCCTTGTCCGACCGGAGGAAAGAAGTGAGAGGCTGATCCCTGCCACCAGCACAATGACCAGCAAAATACTCACGGCGCTATATAAGCCGCTATGTTTTTTCATACGGGTATCCTCCAAATGCTTATTTTGGATTCTTACCATCGTCTCCTAAAACAGGAGGCAATGGTAAAGCCCCAAATTATGGCGAATTGCCTCCCCTCCCAAAAGGGAGGGGAAGCTATGGATTCGCCTTGGTTTACTTGGAATTTTTGACGACCGCAACGGCGTCGGTGGAGTTGACGGCCTTGTCATGGTTCACATCCGCGCGCAGGAACTTCCGCACAGAGACTTTCTCGAAGTCGGTGTACTTGCCGCTGTAGATGTCATAGGTGAGTTGCGCATCGTTGATGTCCACAACGCCTGTCTCGTTGACATCATAGCTCTGCTTCACTTCCTCGGCAGTAGCACTGGCCTGGGTGATATTGGCCTCAGCCGTAGCCTGGTCGAATGCCTCATTCTTGTCCACAATCACCAGCCAGCTGTAAACATTCTCACCGTAAGCGGTAGTCTTATACATGACATTATCGCCGTAGGCAAAAGCCTTGCCCTCTTCGGGGGTGCCGGTCACGGTTACCAGAAACACGGTCTTGTTATCCATCTGCACATACTCGGAAACAGCTACCTCCATGGTCAGAGTGGATTTCTTCTCGATGGTGATGACCAGATCGCCGGTGACATTGGAGATGGTGTAGGTGTTGTTAGCACCCTCGGTGACAGTCACATCCGTGCCGCCCATAGTGGCAGTGATGGTGTACGCAAAGTTCTCCTGCTTGGCCACGGTGAAGGTGTAGGTAGCCTTTTCCTGAACGGTGCTCTCGCCGGCAGCATCACCTGCGCCGGTGCCTGCAAAGGTGACCTTGTAGGTTTCCGGCAGCTTGACCTGCTTATTGCTGTTGATGACGATGTTGCCGATCACATCCACACCGGGGATGGTGTAGGTGGTAGTGCCGTCCTCATTCGATACAGCTTTAAAGCCGGTGTAGTCCTTGCCGCCGATGGTCACAGCCATCTTGTAGGCATAGCCAGCCACAGGGGTCAGCTTGAAGGTGTAGTCCTTCATGTAGGTAGCAGTCGCAGCACCGGTGGTATCGTCGCCCAGGGTGACATTAAAGGTCTTGGCAGTCTTGCTGCTGGTGACCACCACATTGCCGTTGACATTGGGGACCGTGTAGGTGCCATCGGCGCCAATGGTGGGAGTAACAGTCTTGCCGCCGACGGTGACGGTGACAGTGTAGTTATAGTTGGGGTCTTTGGGAACGAAGGTCAGGTTGCCGCCTGCTGCGATCACGGAGCCCTCCGCGTCGGTACGGGTGAAGTCATCCGACAGAGACACGGTGTAGCCGCTGACGGTAATAACGGCGGTGTCATCCAAAATGGCAGCCGCAGGTGCGTCAAACTCAATGGCGTTTGCATTGGTATCCACACACGCTTCCGTTACTTTCACATCAGATTTACCCTGGCCGGCTGCCACAAAGCTCAGAGTCAGTGCATCGCCCAGCTCGGCGGCTTTGCCGTAACGCACGATTCGCACGGTGCCGCTGCCGGGGATCACGCGATAACCCTCGGTGCTGGTGGCTTCCATGTTCAGCGTCAGAATGGCGGGGTCAAAAGAGAAGGTCATGTCGTAGGCGTTGTAGGTGGTCTTTCCGTCGTTGTTGCCGATGGCCACAGGGATCTCCACGATTTGGCCGGAGGCTACCTGCTTGTCCGCACCCAAGGACACGGTGTAGCCCTTGGCAGCAGCAGTCTCGACGGGAATGGTCAGCTCGCCGCCAACTACTTTGTGGGCAACCTTGATGTTATGTGCCGGATCATCCGGATTATATTTTTCCAGGTTTTCAATCGTCAGCTTGAATGTGGCCGCAGAAGTGTTCGCTCCCTCTTTGGCCTTAAATGTGAATGTGTCCAGCTTTCCCGCAGACCAGGTCGTCGGTTTACTCGGCTTTGTGTTCAAATAAACCGCCCGAACCCAGCCATTTGCATTCGCTACATTTTCATTTGTAGTATCGTCAAAGGTATCGGGGACCTTTTTCACATATTCGTATGCTTCCTTATCGAAATCGATCTTAAATCCTGCGCCATCGACGACCGTGTCCTTATCCAGGCTCACAGTCAGCGTCACGGTCTCACCGGGGGCGACGGAGGTCTTATCTGCGCTCATAGTGATGGTCGGTTCGTCTGCTGCAAAGACGGCAGGTACCAGGTTCAGCACCATCGCCAATGTCAGCAGAATAGAAACGATTTTTTTCATGTGTTCTCAATTCCTCCTATCAAGATTTTTTCTCAGCAGGGAATTCCGTAATATTTCCCAGGTAGAACTGGCAGATCATCGAGGCATCCGAAACATCTACTGCACCGTCTCCGTTCACATCGGCAGCTGCATTCTGCGCATCCGTCGGTGCTACATTGCCCAGATAGAACTGGCAGACCAGCAGCGCATCCGAAACATCAATGATATTGTCTCCATTCACATTCCCATACATCACATCCGGCTTCGTCTTGGCATACTCGAAGGTGAACAGCGCGATGGGCGCGGAGTTCTTGTCAGCGGGGGCACTCAGCGTGATCGCCTTGCCGCTGCCGTCCTCGTTGCGGACATACCCTGTCACCGGCATGATCACGGTCTGCGTGCCGTCCGCATTGAGGGTATAGCTGTTCTCCAGCGTGATGGGCGTGAGGGTATATCCGCTTGCCTGCGCCGCCGCACGGTTCACGGCAGTCGCCGCGAACTCCACCTCATAGGCGTAGACCGTGGTGCCGTCGTGACGGATGTCCACGTCCTTGTTGTAGGTCACGGTCACCGTTTCCGCGCCTTCGGGCACGGTCATATGGTACTTGGGCACTTCCTTATAGGTCGTCTGGCCGTCCGCGCTGGTCAGCGTGGTGATGCCCTCGTAGCTGGTATTCTTTGCTGCCAGCTTTTCACCATTCACGGCAGCGTCCTGGAAGGGGCGCTCCAACTCGGCGTCCGCCGCCACGTTCAAGATGGCTGTAGCCGGTGCGATCTTGGCATAGTTCGTGCCGCCGCTGTCGTCCTTGGGGATCGTCCGGTTGGGGTCCATGCCCACGAGGTAGTAGGTGCCCTCCTCTGTGGGGGCGGTGAAGGAGAAGGTGCTCTTTCCGTCATCCGCTTTCTTGTACTGATTGACTTCCTCCCACTTGTCGTTATACAGGAACACATCCAGGTTTGAGAAGGGATAGAAGTCGCTGCCCTCAAAGGTCGTGCCGTAAGCCTGAGAGGAGATCGTCATCTCCATGCCGGGGCGGGCATTGTACTCGTCCTTGTCAAAGCAGGTAAACGCGCCGCCGCTGCTGTAAAAGCTCCAGTTCGAGAACATGGCCACATCCCAGGTATCCCCGTCCGACAGCACGATGTAGTCGGAGGTGGAGCCCCAGCCGGGGCTCATGTAGGGGAAACAGTGGTTGCGGTAGTACATCAAGTTCTCGTCATGGCCCCAAAAATTTTCCATATAAAGGCTGGTGGGCGAGCCGCTGATAGTCAGAGCGGCAAAGCTGTCTGCCGTATAGGCCGGTGTTTCATCCATGTAACAAACATCTTCACCCAGCTTAAAGCTCGCCAGCGCGTCACGAGGATAGGCACCCTTGCAGCATTGCTCCTCCGGCAGGCCGATGAAGTAGCGCTCCAGCAGATAGAGATACAGGTGCAGGCCGGTGGGCCGCTCCACGATGTTCTTGTCGATGTATTTGCCTTCTCCGTTTTCCGTGTGATAGCGGAAGTATTCGCTCAAGTCGTACCGGCCCAAGTCAAAGTAGGGGACGGTGATGGCCTTGTGGCACAGCACCGTGCCGTCGCGGCCTCGGATGGGCACGCCGTCGTTGGAGATGGTCACATACACCGTGACTTCCTTGGCGGGGGTCTCATCGTAGTTATACTGTGCGTCCAATCCGTGGGGAGCTTCCGTGACCGTGATGGTAAAGGTCGCTGTAAGCTCTTTGCCGTCCGAGCAGGTCGCCTTGACCTTCGGCGTATAGGTGCCGGGGTCTTTCTCTGATACATAGAGTGAGCCGTCCTTGACCTTGGTTTGGACGCTGAACTGCGCTGCGTTGGTCAGCGTGTAGGTCAGCGTATGGCCGTCCGTATCTTCAAAGACATCTGCCAGCTTGATCTCCAGCAGGCTACCGGCCACAACCTCGCCGGTGGTGACGGCATCCGCCTTCACGGAAACGCAGGAATCCGCAGCCAGCGCCGGTATGACGCCGAATACGCCTGCCGACAGAGCCAAAGTCAGTGCCAGCAGCAGAGATAGTATGCGTTTTCTCATATTTGTTTACCTCATTTATGCGTAGGTTACATCCAGCGCGCGTAGAGCGTCATGTTGCTGCGCACCGGGTCTTTCTGTGTATCCCAGGGCTTGGTGAGCGCCTGATCTGCATACCAGCCGCCGAACACGGCGCCGGGCTTCGTGGGCGTCATGACTTCGCCAATGATGCTGCCCCGCTTCACGGAAACGGCCTCCAGCTCTGTGCCGCCGCTGGTCTCAAAGCGAACCTTCTTCTTGCCCAGCAGAGCCAGCAGAATCAGCAGCAGGGCCAGCAGGCCCACGCCACCGATGATCCACCAGGTGGCGCTTCCTGCGGCGGCACCCTCGGCCCAGTTGGCGTAGAGGGTCATGTTGCCCTTAACGGTGTCCTTGTGGAAGTCCCACTTTTGGGTGCGGTCCAGGTCTCTGTACCACCCCTCCAGGTGGTAGCCCTCCCGGATGGGGTCCTCGGGCTTTTTCACCTTTTCACCGTACTGGACGGTCTGGGAGGGGACCTCCGTGCCGCCGTTGCTTTCAAAGGTAACGGTGCAGTCCGTGGTGACGATGACGGACACGCTATTATCCTTCACGGTGTATCCGGCCATGCCGTCCTGGGTGGAAACCAGGGTGTTGGTGGGGATAAGCTGCGACACACCCTTCGTGCCGATGACCTTCATCTGAAAGCTGCCGACTACCACCTCCGGCTCCCAAGCCTCGCCGCCCTTAAAGGACACGAAGTTCAGATAGAAGGCCCGCCCGCCGGTGCGGCGGCCTAAATCGCTCCAGCGGATGCCGGGGGCGGTCATGACGCTGCCGTCCACCAGCTGGAGGAAGGTGTCGTCGTACTCGATTTCCGTCTGCATACCGTACATGTCGGCGCTTTCCTGGGCGTCGGTGCGCTTGAGCACCAGGGTCACGGTGATGGTCTCGCCAGTGGTGGCCCGCACCTCAGATGCACCGCCTACGGACAGGTCAAAATTGTAGCTGCGGCTCTCGTCTGTTTTGCTGCCTGTCTGCGAGGCAAAAGCTGCGGTGGGCAGCAGACACAGCAGCAGACACAGGGCTGCCAATAGTGTAAAAATGCGTTTTCTCATGCTGATCTCCTTCTCTCTCCGCCCGGTTGGGCCGTTTTTTGCCCGGCTTGACCGGTGCGAAGTCCCCAACGGGGGATAGCCTCCCCTCCCGCTGGGGGAGGGGAAGCTGGCAGGGTCTTACTTAAACTGATTCACGATGGCCACGGCGTCGGTGTGATCCACCGCCTTAGTGGCGTTTACATCGGCCCGCAGGAACTTCTCCACGGAAACCTGGGTGAAGTCACTGTATGCGCCGTTATACATGTCGTAGACCAGCTGTGCATCGTTGACATCCACTTTCCCGGTCCTATTCACATCGAAGCTCGGGGTGATGGTGACCACATTGTCTGCGGCGGAGATGGCGACCTTGGCGGCGGCCTCCTCCTGGGTCAGGGTTTGACCCTTGTCCACGATCACCAGCCATGCATACCGGTCCGTGCCGTAGCCCTCGACCTTATACATGGTGTAGCCGTCATAGGTGAAGGCACTGCCGCCCTCGGGGGTGCCCTTGACCGTTATGAGCATCATGGTCTTGTCATTCAGCTCCAGGTAGCGGGATACGCTTACCTCCTCCGCATTTTGGGAAACCTTTTCCACATTCACCACCAGACGCCAGCTGTAGGCATATTGGCTCAGCTTAGTGTCAGGAATGGGGTCCACCACATACTTACCGTTGCCCAGGGACCGGACTTTGGCGGGCATATTCACCGCTGTGATGCTGCCGAGGGGCTGATAGTAAGCGGTTACGGTGTAGGTGCAGTTCTCCCTCTCATTCAGCCGGAGGTAATAGGGCATATCCCTGGGAACGGAGGTTCCGTTTCCGGGTGCCTGGTCCTCAGCACCGTTGCCCGTCACCAGAACGGCATAGCCGGGGTACTCGTCGTTGGTTCTGGTACTGATGATGAAGTACACAGTGCCGTCGATCTTGCTGCCAGGGATGGTGTAGGTGATGGTGCCGTCCGCATTGGCCACAGGGGTCAGGCTGACCTGATCGGAGCGCGTGCCGTTGGGATAGCGGATCTCATAGTGGATCCAATAAGAGAGTCCCGCTCTGGGAGTAACGATCACGGAATAATCCTGCAGGTAGGTCGCCTTGTCAGGACCCTTGGTCACATCCTTTTCCAGCAGAGGATCCTTGTCACCAAAGACGTATTCCACATCGTACTGCTTGGGGGTCTTGCCGGTGCAGGTGACCTCCACATTGCCGGAGATATTCTCGATGGTGTAGGTGTCATTTGCGCCGAAGGTCAAGCCCTCGGTGACGGTGTCGCCCATCTTCACGGTGAAGGTGTAGGTATAGTGGCTGTCCACGGGCTTGAAGGTGAAGCTGCCGCCCTTGGGGACCAGGCGGGTCTCGTCAGAGGTGAACGCATCCGGCAGGGTCACGGTGAAGTTATTGGCGTTGACCACGGTGTCGGCGTCGGAAATGGTGGCCTCCGGAGCGTCAAAGTTGATGGAGTTGGCATCCAGATCAAATTTGGCGTTGGTCAGCGTCACGGTGGAGGTGGCAGTCGCCTTGGCGGTGAACTCCAGGGCCAGGGCCTCGCCCAAGGGCACGGCATCGCCGTAGCGGCGGACCCGAACGGTACCGTTGTTGTCCTCCACCGTCACGTTGGCATCGGCATCGGCCTTGGTATTCAAGGTCAGTGCCGTCGGGTCGTAGGTAAAGGTCATGTCATAGGCGTTGAAGCCGGTGATGTTTTTCTCGGAGGAGGCGACGGTCACGGGGATACGCACCCGCTGACCCGAAACAAGCTGCTGGTCAGCACCCATGGAAACAGAGTAGCCGGTTTCAGTTTTTGGAACGGTGATTATACTGCCACCCTGTTCGGTGACAACCATTGTAAAATCGCTGTTCCATTTAGCGTAGACCACCATATCCTGACTGTACAAAGCACCTGTAACTCTATAGTTAATTGCCTGTCCAACATCACAGGATTCGGAAACCTTGAACTTTATTTTTGCAAATGCTCCCAGCGGAAGAGATTGAAGCTTTTTTGCGATGGTATTATCTGAGGTTCCATTTTCAAATATTTTAAGACTTGCTTTGTAATCACCGGAACGCTTTTCGGTAATTGTATAAGGGAGTTCAACCCCCTCAAATTCAACGCTAACACAGGTAAGTACATCCTTATTGTAGAGAATTCTGCTGTTTACAATATAGGCATCTGCGGTACTCTTATTCAGATACATCGTTGCGGTTATAGTATCACCAGCACACGGTGTAGTATTGTCAAATTTGACACTAAATACATCATCGGTTTCAGCAGCATAAACAGCAGGTGCTACTGATAGCAGCATTATTAAGGCAAGTAATAAAGATACAACTCGTTTTTTCATAATACACTCCAAACTAAGAAAGGGGGGCCGTAAATCGGCCCCCCTACTTGTGTTATCCGTGGGTAAAACCGTTTAAGGGGGCAACGCCCGATGGTCTAGATTGTACCGTCCTTCTTAGAATTGGCACTATTGCAAAATTATTGTTCTACCCATTTATTCATATTCTTAGCGCCTCGTTGCCGGAGCTGATCTATAGTTTGTTAGCTCTAGGGTTCTGAATGTATTTTGTCATCAGATCCAAATCAAGAGCGTCCAATTCGCCGTCTGCACAGAGGTCTGCCTGTGCCCGCTGTTCAGGAGTCAACTCATCTAAAGTGAGTCCATTATTGACCCATTCCGTAAGCAATGCCAGATCCTCTTCATCCACATATCCAAAAGGATCCAGGTTCACATTGCCCTTGGTGGGAGTTGTCAAACCAATCAAGTCGGTCTGCCAGCTCAAAGCAGGGCTATACCGGCTGGAGCCGAAGGTACCCGCCATACCAGTGTTCATGGTCGTCACGAAGTCTGCGGAATCCATTTCTGCTCTGGTCTTAGCGGTAGCCGTCTGAGAGGTGCTCTTGGCACTGCCAATGCCCTGACTGCAGGTGAAGTCCAGATAATACAGGTTGGACATCGCTGCGGAGGCGTTGTTGGTCATGCCGACCACAGCGCCCACATTGCTGCCGGTGCTCTCCACATAGGCCCGGTTGTAGCAGTTCTTGACAGAAGCGGACGCGCCGGAGGCAAAGGCCACGATACCCGCCACATAGTTGCCGGCACCGGTGATGCTGCCGGTGTTGTAGCAAGCGGTGACGCCCTTGGTAGTCTGACCCACGATGCCGGCCACATAGCCGTTGCCGGTGATCGCACCGCCGTTGTAGCAGCCGGTAATGGTACCGGTAGCGTAGCCGGTGATGCCGCCCACATACTGGTAGGCATGGATGGTGCCTTCGTTGCCGCAGTTGGTGGCGTTGGAATTCACCAGACGGCCTGCAACGCCGCCCACGCTGCTCCAGTTGCCATTCACGCGGGTAACCGTGATGTCAACATCGGAGACAACGCCGGAGATGTTGGTATAGTTGGCGTAGGCCACCACGCCGCCGGAATAGGCGTTGGAAACGCTGCCCGTGGAGGTCAGGTACATCTTGCCGGTCACCTTCAGATTCTGAATGGTGGCGTAGCTGCTGCTGGTGCCGTTCACATAGCCGAACAGTCCCTTATACGGAGCCGAGGTAGTGGTGGCACTATAGTAGATGCCCATGTTCTTCACGGTGTGATTTTTGCCGTCAAAGCTGCCCTTGAAGGCCGTGCTGGCGGTAGTGCCGCCGATGGGCGTCCAGTTATAGCCGGCCAGATCAATATCACCCGTCAGCGCACCGTTGATGGCATAGCTCCCGCCGTTGACTTGCGCCGCAAACCAAGCCAGCTCCGCTGCGGTACCAATCTGATACACGCCGTCGGTCAGAGTGGGCTGCGTCTTGGTGGTGCCGTCCCATGCGCCGGCAGCAGAGGCCGTCAGCGGAATGATCTTGGTCAGCACACCGCCGGACACATTAGCCTTGTCTGCGCTGCCCAGGTAGAAGCTGCCGTAGACATAGTCGCAGCCGGCGCAGAGCACCGCATAGGTGTAAGTGCCGTAGGGCAGGTTCTCATACTCGCCGTTGCTGTTGGCGGTATGGACATTGCCTGCGGCATCCGTCAGCGTCACAGTGGGCGTGGCGGTGGTGGGATTGGTAATATTCAGCTTCAGCTTGAAGTTATAGCGCGGAGTGACCTCCACATTCACATTGGGGAAACGGTTCAAGCAGAAGTTCACCGTGACCGCATTGAAGTTCGTGCCCACGCCGGTATCCGACATGTTATACAGGGTGGCAAACGGGTTCGCCGCCGAGTACATGGACCCGTAGGTATAACCGTTGGTGAGCTGAACATTGGCGGTGCTGCCGGAGCCAAAGTCCACATTCGTCGGGATTGTCAGCTCCAGCTTGGCCTGATCCATCTGCTGATACTGGGCGACATTGGTCTTATAGGCCGTATCGCCGATGGAATAGAACAGGTTGTAGGTAGTGGGGTTGAAGATACCACTGTACTTGTAGATGCCACGGTAGCTGCCCTCGAAGGTGAGAGACACCTTATCGCCGGGCATGATCTCCGTCTCCTGGGGATTGGAGGCGTTGGTGACCGTGGCGGTAACCTCGGCCACGCGAGCCAGACTGTAGGACACCTTGTTGTTAGCTGTCATCTTGATGACAACAGTACCACCGGCCAGCCCCGCATTGCGGAAGCCCAGGAGACTTGCATGGTACTTGCCGTTGGAATCCGCCGTCAAGGGGAACCAGTCGGAGAGGCCGCTCTTCATGGTGGTCTTGTTGGTGGTGACAATGGCGTACTGAACATTGGACACACCATAGTCTTCGCTATTGCTTGCCACCGTGAAGTCCAGGGTGGGGGCGGTGTCGTTGCTCAGATAGAACCAGTTGTCGTAGTTATAATCCCACGCCGTCGGGCGAGAAGAACTCAAGCCGTTGGAATTATAGGCGATATTGGCCGTTGCGGTACCGTTTTCCTTGCTGCTGAGCACAAAAACACTGGTACGCTCCGGATTCGTGGCCGGATAGAAGCCGCCGTGGGTGCCATGTGTGTCATTTGCCGCATATACATCCAGTGCTTTGTAATTCACGGCAAGGATGGTCGTTCCGTTCGGTTCCACATCGAGCCAGTTGTTCTCGGCGTTGCCGCCGTTGGATTCCCGCAGGGTGGGCGAACCAGCCAGCAGATGAACCTCAAATTCAGGCTCAATCATGATATTTGCCGCGTCAGAGTTGATGATCTGCCACAGGCGGTAAGAACGGATACGCTCTGTCCCGCTCGTGTACTTGTAGCCGCTGGGGGACAAGAAGGTCTGAATCTCCGCTTCGTCACGTGTCTTGGCTATCGTGCCAAGATTAGAGAAGCTGTGAGAATACTGATCCGTGGAGTCTCCAGCATTGAAGGTGAATTCCTTCGCAAAACTGGTGGTGCTGCTCTGGAGCCATCCGGCCTTGGTCACATAAGTAGTGCCGCTGCGGATGTCCTTCAAGCGCCAGGTGTAGTTGGAATTGCTCTTGCTGATTTTGTAGGTCAGCGTTCTGGTAGCGTCAGCGGATGCGTTTGCATCGCCACTGGTGCTGCCCGTCTTCGGCTCAATGATCTGTGTGTTGAAATTATTATACTGGAAAAACAGGTTGAAGTCCGCATAGGCAGGAACCGTCACCGTCAGGTTGATGGCCTGGGAAAGCGCCAGGCTCTTTGTAACAACCGTGTATCCGGCGGCAGTCGTGTTGTTGATCGCCTGAGTGAAGATGTAGTCCTCGGCACAGGTGCCGATGGGTTCCACATAGGCATTCCAAAGGGCTGCGTTTCCGGCAGAGTACAGCATGAAGGGGTAGTAAGTATAATTGCCGGAAGGATAGGGCGTACCATGCTGCACATCGCCGCCCATGCTGGGCATTGAGATACGGGCAGTGTAGTCGCTTGCGGTGAAGTAGGTGTTATCGGTTTTGCGGCTCGTGGTGTAAATGGAATGCAGCCGCAGGTAGATGCTCGTACCGCCGCCGGTGCCTCCGTCCACATTGGTCTCTGTGGGCAGGGTCAGGCTGTGGCCGCCGAGGTAGACATCGTACTTTCCGGAAGAGGTATTGTAGCCATACGCACGGAAAGAGTACTTGCCGGGAGCCAGGGAAGCATAGAACTCATTGTAGTTGCCGTTCTTGTTGCCCGTTGTGGAGTTCAGTGTGTTGGTAAAAGTGCTGTCCAAAAATTGGACACTCTCGTACAGGCTGGGATCGACGCCATCCTCCCGATAAATGTAGGTGTCGCCATCTTTACCGATGTAATCGGCACCCTTCGTATCGAAGCCCTTAGTCTTGTAAAGCTTGATGAGCGGATAAACATTGCCGTTGGAGGAGTAATTCATATCCTGGCCAACATAGAAGGTGTAATTCTGCGGAGTTCCTGCTCTTACATCCAGAGTCAGCGTCCAAGTGTCCGTAGAATCGCCGTAGGTATTGGTCGCATGGAATTCATAGGCATATGTACCGGCGGCATTCTCCGTGATCTGGATGGTGGTGCCGCCGAACAGAGCCGGAGTGAAATAGTAGGGGCCGGTCCTGGTACCTCCAACAGATCTATAATAATAGTAGTTGGTGTAGTTCAGCGCTGTGCCGTCCGGATTCTCGAAGATATTACCGGCCTGCAAGTCGGTGAGATTGTAAGCATAGCCAGCCGTTACCGTATCGCTTGCAGTAGAGGACACACCTTCCTTCAATCTCGGGATCTGCTGGTTGGCATCTGTTACAGTCAGGGTGATGGTGTGGGTAGCCGTTCCAGTATTATCGGAAGCGGTCAGCACCACCGTGTAAGTCCCCGCAGCAGTGGGGGTGTAACCCAGAATCGTGCCGTTCAGCGCCTGAGCAACGCCGTTGATAGTCGCCGTGTAGGTCAGCGTATCACCGTCAGCATCGGTAAACACATCAGCCAAATCCAGCGTCCACGCATTACCAAGTGTTACATTGGCTGTGGTGATTGCATCGGAAGCGACCGTAGGGGCCGAGTTGCTTTCATAGGTGAAGGCGAGGAAGTGGACGGGCGCATAGCTGGCGCTGCCGTCATACTCCGGCGCATAGGCAGTTCCGCTACCATCTGCACCCAGCACAAAGCTCTTTTGGACCGTGGTCCCATCCTCGGCGGTACGGGAGTAGTTCAAGGGAATTGTGATTGTGATATCCCCATTGCTCTCCGTATAGGCCATTTCTACACCGCCGCCAGTCCACTGCGGCACATCGGCGTAGTAGCCGGATGCTTCACCGCTCGTGGCATTGGTCAGTATGGCAGCGTCTTTGTAGGTGGCCTTTACATAGGTCGTGCCTGCGGGAACGGTGACCAAGTAGTAGGGCACATTCTCGAAAGCAGAGTAGCCGGTAAAGGTCACAGGGTTCTGCACACTGATGGTTGCCGTTCCTGTGGTCTGGTCATTCGCACCATAGGGAACAATACTATCCAGCGGCGCAGCTACTGTGGCTTGTTCCGTTGCAAAGACTGCCGTGGGAAGGATGGATAGAACCATCATGAGCGCAAGCAGCATTGAAAGGAACTTTTTTGCTGTCTTTTGCATTTCCAATCTCCTCTCAGAAATTTTTTTATAATAAGGCCTGCCGGCATTATTACCTTAGCTGCGAGCACATTTTCGCATCCAATAAGAAAATAACAAGGTTATATAGGGGCGCGACACCCTATTATAATTGGTGTCGCATTCCGATCTGTCCAAGGCGAAAGGTGCTTTCGTTAAGAGGATTGGGCGGAAGGGGCTGGCTAAACCCCTTCTGCCCATATGGAAAGCTGGCGGATCTCCGCCCTCGACTTGGCAAACCTTACTCAAGCATTACATCTGTTGCAACGAAGGTTTCCTCTGTGGCTTCGTGAACAGCGCATTTGCTTTGGCGTTGCTTGACTCGCTCAACCCGTGCTGCCCGTTTAGCGTCACGCTCGCTCCGATGCAGCTGAATTTGGATATTCTTTTCGTTTTGATAGCGCCCGCAATCTCTATTGCGGGGTTTTTTGTATATAGGATTCAAATGGGCGGCTCTCAGCGCATCTTTCCAATCGCCAAAGCGCTCTGCGATGTAACTGCCACCGACGATCTCGATGGGGGCAGGGGACTTTCCCCAATGTCCGGCGCAGCGCCGGAGATAGGCCGCCAGCTGATCCAGGCTGTCGCCTGCGTGTTTTTCCGCAAAAGCGCGATCCTGCTCAGCCAATGCATCCCGTGTTCTTTTGGCAATGTGCTGCTCGTACCAATTCGCTCCGTCAAAATTTTGCGCACCTGCTACTTTACCCATGGGCACACCTCCTTAATGATTCATGACAAAAAAAGCGCTGATAAACCCATACCGGGTCATCAGCGTACACTTCTGCCATATCAGCACCACGGAGAGAGCGCCCGCTGCCTTTGAGTCCTAACTACACAATTCTACTGACTTGCGCCATGAGATACTCTCTGCGTTTATGATCTGTCTTCTCACGACTTTCTCGCAATGACGGACTTTCGTCCCAGTGGTTTCCCGCCTCGATCATATCCTTGCGCTTACAGTGCCGACCGCATGGGGAATCGCACCCCTTTCCTTCAGGGCAATCACCTGGCCGTTTCCAGCTCGGATGACCGCCGTGCAGCATCATCGGACTCGATTATTCTGTTTTCCAGTATCACTTTGTTTGTTAAGGGAATACTACAATAAATCCTCCGGAAATGGGCTTTCGTGAATTTATCCCATTTGCGATAGAGTCGTCAAAAACTGCTGGTATCGGGGTGCTTCCGGATGATCTGACGGAGACGGTGACGGCGAACAGTCCGGGTCCAACACCGGTGCAAGGAAGCAAATACTCTGAATTACCCGCATTTTGTGCTCCAAGGACGAGTGAACATAGACCTGGAGTGTCGTGCGGACATCTGTATGACCAAGCATCTCGCTCAGGCTCTTGACATCGACTCCACGCTCCACGCATCGGGAGGCATAGGTGTGCCTCAACACATGGAAATTTCGATATGGAATACCCGTCGCCTTTAGCAAGACCTGGTATTGGTATTGTAGTGTCCGTGGCTCCATAGGCACATTTTTCCCGGTCAAGAGGTATTTTTCTCCATCAGGATGAGACTGAACAGCCTTTTTCAGGAGGGTGGCCATGTCCAGCGGCAGGGGGATGGTACGATGAGCACTGTTGCTTTTGGGCGGCAGTACGGCCAGACGAGTGCGATCCCCGCTGCGGATACGCTGCACGGTTTTGGTGACATGGATTACCCCGTTTTGTAGGTCAATATCCTTATATTGCAGGGCGCACAGCTCTCCAAGGCGTAAGCCGGTGTTTAGCGTCAGCAAAATAGCGATCCCAGTGGTCGTCGGCTCAACTACAATCTTCTGTGCCAATCGCTGGATTTCATCCGGGCAGAATATGTCAATCTGCTTTCTCCGATATGCTGGCAACTCCACAGTCAGGCCCGGACAGGAACAGCCTGCTTTTGGGGCGCTGTATTTCAGAATGGATTTCAATAACACCCCCACATCTCTGGCGCTTTTTCCGGAAAGACCATTTTTCTGAAGACGGCGAAAAAAATCGGAAATCTGATTCGCCGTCAGTTGGCATACAAGCACCGCTCCCAAAGCGGGCAGAATATAGTGTTCCAGCATATAGGCATATCGGGCAAGCGTGGACTGCTTCAATTTATCCTGTTTGTCCGCAAGAAACCGATCCGCAGCCTGATTCAGCGTGAGTGAGGAAGTTTTCGCCGGCAGTTCTTGAAGGGATTCCAGGCGCTGCTGCCGTTTTGCACGGCACTCCCGATAACTGCTGCCATAAACATAACCATACTCGGCCCGACCAGAAGGTGAGCGTCCCCGGATATACCGCCCCTCCCAGCGTCCATCCTTACGCTTGTAAATGTTTTCTCCGCGCCTTGGCATAATGATATCCTCCTTGACGATGTTTTTGACGGCGTATTTTACTAACATTTTAATTTTGATCGATATGGCTCTGCAAAAATGCGGGTGAATTGGGTGCGATCAATGTAGACATTTGTGATTTGTGTGCGAATTTTGCTAAATAACCGCATTTCGGGCATTGACAAGCGCCAAAAAGGCCGATATAATATAGATGGTTAAAGAGGAGTTTGCTTCGCAAATGGGATAAATTTACGAAAGACAATCGCTTCTCATTCCCACAAGGTTCATTACAAATTCATTATACTGTTTGGTATGTTGTCGTCAATTCGTTTGCTGCGCCGATATGTGGTAAAAGTGGTGTCACCGTTAGGGCGACACCACTTTTTTACTGCTATGGGCGCAGAATGCCGTAGCCCATGATTTCATACTGCCCTACAGGATAGCGGTTCACCCGGCAAAGGTTTCCGGAATTGCCCTCGACGGCGTAGATAATACCGTTCTCCACCTTCCGGACAATACCCGCATGATCTGCCGCTCCGTCCTGGGAACCGGAGCCGCCCCTGTTATCCCAATCGAAAAAGATAATCATGCCGGGCGAGGGCTCCATGGCGTTATCCGCCCACTGCCCACGCTCCCGGAACCATTGGACACCGTTGACACAGCCTGCGAACTTAGGAATGACACCAGTGTCGATATAGCCGCATTCGTTTGCGCACCAGCTGACGAAACAGGCGCACCACTCCACACGGCTGCCGAAGCCGTACCATGACCAATAGGGTTCGCCACCCACATTGCCCACCTGCGACAGCGCCACGGCAACGATTTGGTCATCCACTCCATAGATTCCGTAAAGCACCGCCGCCCACATGCTGCTGTCCTGCGCAAGCAGTTCTGCAAGCTGCTGCTTTTGATCCTCATTGAAACCGTACTGCGCAGCCATCTCATCCGCCGTCTTGTGGCTGACAGTAATATAGATCGTCGTAATCGTCTCCCGCGTTTCTTCCTCAAGGATATTGCCGTTGCCGTCATCCGTCTCCACAATGACCGTCTCGGTCTTTGTTTCCGTCCGGTGGGTGATCTCATTCATCTCCCAAAATAGGTCCTTCAGAAGCTGTTTCTTTTCCGGAGCGATCGTTGCCACCTCCTGAGGGTTATCCGGATCGGAGGTCGTCTTGACGGCATAGATCGACAGCACCTCCGGCCACACGGCACGGGAACCGGACATTTCAAGCGCATCGTATTCAACGGAATCCTTAATGACATCCAGCTCGTTCTGGTAATCCATGTTGATTTCCTGAATGACCTGCCGCATCGTCTTTTCTGAGCCGGTATCTTCGCTGGAGAAGAAAATGCCGAAGCAAGAGCCGACAATCAGCGTAATGAGACAGATAACAACAATGACCACAACCGCAACCCAGCCACCGGCAGCGATAGCCGCAGCCAGTGCTTTCATCGCTGCTGCGATGGCCTTGATTGCCGCCGCAACAGCTTTCGCCGCCGCGACAGCCGCTTTGTATCAGATTGCAAAGAACGTACCGGACAACCCGGATGTTCCGACTTCCAAAGCCGTGCGTACCATTCGCCGCTACGAGGAGCTGCATCCTCATAACCTCGCACAGAAGGCCGCCATCATCGTGGAAACCTTCCGCGATGTTACCAAGCACAAGATCGGCGGCCTCGGAAAGATGATGGTTGTTACGGCATCCCGTCTTTCGGCTGTCCGTTACTACCATGAAATCAAGCCGTATCTGGAACAGAACGATTATGACGATATCGAGATTATGATTGCGTTCAGCGGAAGTCTTAAAGACCCGGATGAGCCCAACAGCCCGGAGTACACCGAAAGTTCCATGAACGTGGACAGCAACGGAAACCGCGCCAAAGGGAGCCAGACAAAGAGCGTATTCCACGATGAAGGTGATATCCTTATCGTTGCTGAGAAGTATCAGACGGGCTTTGATGAGCCTCTCCTGCATACCATGATCGTGGATAAGGAACTGCGCGATGTAAAAGCCGTTCAGACATTGAGCCGTCTGAACAGAACTTATCCCGGCAAGGTGGATACCTATGTCCTTGACTTCGTGAATGATGTTGACCGCATCCGCGAGGCGTTTCAGCAGTTCTATCAGGAAACGAGCCTTGACGAAGAAATCAACTTTGACCTTATTTACACCACGCAGAAAATCCTGCGCAACTTTAAAGTTTATACGGATGCTGATATTGAAGCGGTATCACAGATTTACTTCGATCCCGATGTCCGTAAGGCGAATGCGACACAGGGCAAAATCTCCAATATCCTCAAACCTGTCGCGGACAAGTACAATCAGCTTAATCAGGAACAGCGGTATCAGTTCCGCAGAGAAGTCCGTGCATATCCGGTGTCTTTGGCCTAATTCGCAGGTTGATTGGAAAGAATCGTTCCGACGAGAAGGAAGCGAAAGACGGCATGTCCGCCGTGGATGCGGCATACGAGAGAAAAGTGAGGATAGGCAATACCCTCCGAGTTCTTTTCCCGATACTTGCATTTGTGCTTTTCGGGGTGCTCATCATGCTTCTCCAGGGCGGAAGATTCTGATCATAGGAGCTATTGTTCGTTCTTTCTCTGTCTTAGTACCTCCGATAGAGTGAGTCCTTCTGGATGCGCCATGGTGACGCTACCCTTATGGCAGCTTGAAAGCGCACTTCGCCCTTGGCGGGAAGTGCGCTTTTTCCTGCCTATTTGAGCCGATAAAAATTGCTGGTCAAGCTGCCATTGGGACGACGGCGGTGGGTGCGTTCCAGAAAACCATGATGTTCCAAGTCACTTAATGCCCGCTGCACGGTGCGGCGGGACAGCTTCAAGTCCTCCGCAATCCTGCGGACGCTGGGCCAGCAGGTGCCGTCGGCGTTAGAGCGGTCCTTGAGGTACATATAGACCGTCTTGGCCCGATGGGATAGTTCCTGATCCGCATAGATGCTTCCAAAGTAACTCATGTCTTTGCGTCCTCATTGTAAAGCTCCATAGCCGAATAAGGGTTTCTTCTCTCGGCAACAGGTGCTTGCTGCGCCTGTGTAGATTGGGTACCCTTCTTCCCGTAGGCCCGGTCAATGCGAAGGAATAGTTCCTGTCGGCTGGCGTAGGCCACAGGCCGGGCGGCATGCTCTGGGGTAATGTACGGCTCATCGAAGGTAATGCCCCAATCCAGAAACAGGCGCAGCTTTGTCTGCATGGGGTGCGTCCCTGTTTTCATGACCACAAAGCTGCCTTTTGGGATGGATTTCAGTTCGTCCGGTGTCATCAAGGGTCGCTCCATCATCTGCAAGCTTTGACTGGGATCATTTTTACTTCTGCTGACCGAGCCGGACAATACCGTGCGGCTGCCCAGCGCCTTGGAGAGCTGCTCCGCCGTCTGGCTGTTGGGTGCAAAGCCGCCGAAGATGGTATCCTGGCAGTTATCGGTCAATATTTCTGCGCCTTCTCTGCCGTAATTCTTCTCCAACTGCGCCAGCGATTGGATGATGGGTACCAGTGTGATACCTCGGGAGCGACCCGCGCTGAACAGCGCCTCCACATCAAAGGCGGGCATAGTTCCGAACTCATCACAATAGAACGCCACACGGCTGGGCAGACGCCCACCGTTATCATCCGCCACGGCAAACAGCTCCCGTGCCAGCGTCTGGATCATCAAGCCCGCCATGAAATTTTTAGTCTGATCCTCCTCCGGCAAAATTAGGAAGATAGCGGATTTTTCCGCCGCAAACCGCTCGGCGTTCATGGTGCTGTCAAAACACAGCACCTGCTCCAGCTCGGAGTCCAGAAAGGCGTTGAGCCGGGACAGCACCGTGCTCATGACCGAGGCCATGGCCTGGTCGGATGTGTTCAGCGCCGCCCCGGCAAACCACCGTGCCTTGTGCTCCGGGGGCAGCTTTTCCATGAGGATGGTAAACCAGTTTTTGCCCCGTACCCCCGAGGAAGCCAGCAGTTCCTGCACCAGCTTGAACACGGACACGATGTGCCGCCGCTCCTGTTTTCTTTCCGGCGGCAGAAATTCTGCCAGCAAGAGCACCACGGAAGTCAATAGTCCCTCTGCGGCATCGTAGAAATAGGCGTTCTGGCCGTAGTCCGTATCCCCATTCGGTGACACGATGGTCTTGGCCAGGATCTTGGCGTACTTCTCCGCCTTGGCACGGGCTGCGAGGCTTCCTGTAGCCTGCGCCGCATCCATGTAGTGGTTGATGAGCGTCATGAGGTTGTAGCCATCTGAGCGGGTAGGGTTTCGCAGATCCACCACGGATACATGGTAGCCGTAGTATTTCTCCGCAATGGCGCCGTAGTTGCGAGCCAAGTCACCCTTGGTATCCAATGCCAGAAAGCTCATGCCGCTGGCACAGGCATATTCCAAATTGGGATATAGAAAGTAGGCCGTTTTGCCCACGCCGGATGCGCCGATCATAAGGCAATGCACATCGTCCTTATCCACCAGTGCGGTGATGCCGTGCTTATGGCTGATGCTGCCCAGCACCAGCCCCTGCACTTCTGGGCGGCACAGTCCTTTGCGCCAACTTGCCGCTTGGAACGGTACGAGGGCATAGGTCTTGCGGATCTCCGCATCGGTAGCCCACCGCGCCGTGCCATGCTGGCCGTCCCCTACGGTTTTGGATTTGATGTTGTTGAGGGTATAGTGGTTATTCAGGAGTGTCAGACAGCCTATGACCGCCGCCATGACGCCGCCCGCTGCAAGAAGGATCCATAGATTACCCATGGCCACCCCGCTTTGCCCGCAGGTCATCGTTCCAGTCCTTCCCCTCCGGGCGCAGGCGCTCCACATCGTAGCCCATATCCTCCAGGGTATCCAGCATACCGTCGCAAGCATCCTCACCCGCCTCGTCATTATCCAAACAGAGGTACACCGTGTCCAGCTTCGGGTTCTGCCGCAGGCGCTCCAGTACGGGCTGGATGGAGGTGCCGCAGCAGGCCACATAGCTGTGCTCCAGCCAGCCTGCCGGGTAGAGGGTAATGTGAGACAGCAGATCAATGGGTGCTTCAAAGACATAGAGGGCACGGTCCGTCCCGTTTTTGTGGAAGCTGTGTTTTATGTCGCTGCTCTCCACATTAATGCGGAATACTTTGCCTTGGGAACTGGTGCTGCGCAGATGTGCGTGCCGGGCTTCTCCGTTTTCATCCAGCCCGACAAACACGCAGTTGTGGTGTGGGTCGTCCTCATAGAGCAGCTTCTCCTGCACAAACGCCGTGACCACATCCCGGTCGATGCACCTGTGTTTGGTGAGATAGGCATACATCCTGCGCATAGTCAAGTAAGGCTTCGGCAGCGCAAAGGGCTTTGGCTCCTGCGGCTCCGGCTCCTGCTTTGCAATGGGAATGATGCCCTGTCCGTCCCGGCCCAGCAGCATGGACACGGCTTCCGGGAAGGTCTTGTCGTAGAACCGCTGCACGAAGCTGATGGCGTGTCCGCCCCTCCGCGCAGCATGATCATACCACCTGTTGGCGCGTACAGTGATGCTGTGGTCGCTGGCCAGCCGGTACTCCCGTCCAGCCTGGAGGAGCTTTTCGCCCCGCTCACGCAGAAAAGATGGCAGGTCAACCTCGTTGGCCTGCCGTTTCTCTGCGGATGTGAAATATACAAATTTTCCCATGCATTATACCTCCTGTTACATGGTGTTGTCATTGACATGATGGAGCTGCTCGTCCTCGTGGTCATCTCGCTTGTGTCCCAAGGCCATGCGCTTCTCCTGCAGCCGCCTGCGGCGCTTGGAGTCGATTCGCAGCGCAGGTGGGATGACCGGCATACTCGTCCTAAATATCTGCCCCATATGATGCAGCAGCCGCATGACCGCATTTGCCGGAATATGCCTTGCAGACACAGTTTCTCCCACTGACTGCACATCAACAGAGCCACGGATAGGCGGCGTTTTCTCTGTCGATTGCTTTTCCTCCGGCTCCGTACTGTCAGCAGACGGGGAAAACGAGATGTCCTCTGCCTCTCGGATGATCCAGTTTTTAAGAGAACGAAACTCCTTCCGCTGCGTCAGCGGCTGGCGAGGCGGTGTGTTCCGCCCGTAGTAGCCCGCAATCTCGTCCTTCAGCTGCCACCATTGGTCGTAGCAAGCCGCCACCTCCGGGAGCTGTGCCAGCCGCTCCACAATGGCATCCACCTGTGCCTTGACCGATTTTGGCAGATAGGAATAGACATGTTTGCCGCCGACCTGCGCCAGTGCCTGGGAGAGTTCTTGCAGCTCTTTCACAAGCCCGGGGTCATCGGCGGCACCGGTTTCCAACGCCCGAATGCGCTCCAGTAACAATGCCTTGGCGGTTTGTATACTCTCCTTGTAGGCGGCATCCTTCCGAATGTAAAGCTCCGTCATCTCATCCCGAAAAATTTCGTTCGTCATCTTGGACCGAATCGATGCGATCCCCTTTTGCGTTAGAAACCCCGCCTTGGGATCGCCCGACCACGCCATCATGTGTATATGCGGATGGTGCCCCTCGTCGTGATATGCCGCATACCAACGAAACTTCTCCGGTGGAATACGCATGGCCTCCGCAATGGAGTGGCTCTCCTGCTTCAATAGGTTCTGCCAGGCGGCTGCTTTGCTGTATCCCAGGCGCTCCGCATCCTCCCGCCGCAGGGAGAAAATGAAGGTCCACACTTTTCCGGCGTGAGTCTCCAGTTCATTCTTTGCCGCCTTGAGATCCGTAACATCCGCCGCACTGAATAGCCCGTGACCGCCGTGCTTTTCCGCCCGGGGCCGGTTGGCGATGTAGGCCATATAGCCGCTCTCGGATTCCAATTCATGCAGATGCGTGTCCAGCGCAGCGGCGATAAAGGCAGACGCCGTACCCCGGTTGGGCGTCTGTAGGTAGTCGCTGTATTCGAACAATTCCTTTGCATCCGGGAAGTCCTTCAGCAGTTTTGTGAGGAACTGCATCTGTTTTTTAGTCACCGGCTCGGTGCTTTGAATGACCTCCACGCCGTCTCGCTTGGCAACATACTCCATGTATCTTGCCGCACGGCCTCCTTGGATGTACCCGCTTTTCTGTATCAGCCGTGCCATCGGTTACTCCTCCTGGTGAAATAGCAACACATCCCTAAAAGAGATGTTGCCATGCGTACCCGCCACCTCCCGGACACTGTTACCGCGCATTTTGTTGTACTCGTCCCGGGTCATGTCTATGTCTCCGCCCAGCAGATGGTTGGTCATGTTGTGCTCCACCACCAGCTTGAACAGCAGCTTGCCCAGCCTGTCGCCGAACACGCCCAGTGTGCCCTCCAGCATCTCCTGTAGTGCGTGGGGCAGATACGCACTTGTCCGCTCGGCGTGCAGACGACCGCAATACTGCCGCAGCGCCTTCTCCACAAACTCGTTGCGGGTGGGACAATTATCCAGCTTATAGAATGCGTCCACCTCTTGCCACACCTCGTCTGACAGCCAGACAGAGTGTCGGCTTTTTCCGTTTTTATCCATTGAACTGCACCTCCTTCCATTGAGTGTCAGAGCCTCCCAAAGGCCCTGCAAACACGGGACAAACAGGCATTTTTACAAGAAATAGCGCCAAAGCATATTCGTCTCCGCATGATCAGCGTCAATTTCAAAGTGCTGCAAACCTCCGTGGCAGTCCGCACTGCGGGCTGCCGTAAGGGCCAATGGCGCAATAAAGCGCCAAAGGCTTTCTCCTGCCCCGATTTCGGCGCACCGAAAATCGGCCCAAAACCTCGCTCAACCTGCCAGGGCGCTATCCTTACCCTCCCGCGCTCCCACGAGGCCACACAGCGGCCCACAGGGGCGGACACGGGGCATCTCCTGCTCGGCATCTCAGCCGACATGTATCGGAGGCGAAAAAAGAGAGCCGCACCAATTGGCGCAGCCCTCTAAATAGAATATTTGGTTTTAAATCCCCAGCATCGGCGAAATGTGCTGCTCCTGCTCCATCAGAAGTTCCAGGCTGTAATCCAAAATCTTCTCCTTGCGCTCGGTCAGCATGGTCAGATAGAATTCACGCTGGATCGGCAGTAGTTCCGGGACATCTTCGAGAAAGTTATGGATCGCATCGAGGTCGATTCTTGAACAGACACGCTTGAGCGCCTCATTGCAATCCGGATTTTTCAGCGAGGAAATGTAATCAAAATAAGATATCTTTTTCCCGCCTTCTTCGATAGAGGAAGTTGGGAAGGTATAGATGCGCTGGTCGATTTCCGCTTCGTCTTGCAGCACAGTTTTCATCCGTTCCAAATCAAGCTGCGGGTACAGGCAGGAACCGCAGTCATAGACCGGCGCCAGCTCTGCCTGCTGCTTCTCCTCATCCACGAGGAAACCCCAGTTGCCGTTATGCCGGTCGAAGTTTCCAAGGAACGCATCCGCAATAAACATGTCCCAGAAAAATTGCCGCAGCTCATCGGAGGGATAAATACTCTGCTCCTCGATGGCCTCCAGAATGGAGGACAGTTCTTTTCCATAACCGTTCTGTTCACTGTCGATGCAGGTATTCTTCAGATGGGCAAACTCGATGAGCCGTTTTCCGTCCTCTGTAAAATCCCGACAGGCAACTACCAGCTTTGTCTTGCCGCGGCTGTCCGTATAGTTTCCGAGGAGCGTTTCCTGTGTCCGAAAGCCCAACATTTCAAAGATATGACAGGCGACATATTCGCTGATGCAGCCGTTGCTGTAACTCATATCCCGATTTCGGCTGGGCTTTGGCGGGAACTTGAGCATATAACTATGTCCTTGATAGGTGATATTGATTTTATTCCCATTGGCTCCGCCGTAGGCGCGGAAGCGGTTGACTGGGCAGTTGGTAAAATCAATCATAGGTTCTCACCCCCTCATAAATATTTTGCGCGAAGATAATCAGCCTGCTCCTGTGTAATGGCATTGCTCCACTGATTGGAGTTGATCGCACTATACAATTCTCCCCACAGGCAGTCCATATAAGACACCTTGTCCTTTTCGCCCTGAATGTACTCACGAAGCGCCCTATCCAAACTGGCGGGCAGATTCTTTTCCAAATAGGTTCGGTCAGTCGGCTTGCCGCCATGCATTTGTGGTTTCTCCACGGTCAGCGTAATGAGCTGCTCCATCGGGATATCCAGTGTGGAGGACAGCTTCATGAGTGTACCGGCACTGCATCGGGAGAGCGTTGTCTTACCGGAGCAAATGTCCGCCAGCGTTGCCCAAGGCACACCGCTTTTCTTGGAGAGCTGGTAGCGCGAGAGGTTCTTTTCTCGCAGTATCTGTTGGATCGTCATATACATCACCGCTCTCATTATATCGGTGCGCCGATAATCAGTCAAGAGAAAACCTTGTAAACTTCTGCCTGCCATGCTTACATCTGCATTTCGGGAGTCTGTGATCCACTCTCCCGAAGCTGCCGGGCGTACTCGTGCAGGCTCATGCCGGTCTGCTGCTGGCAGAACGCCTCCATCTTGCGAAGCAGGACTTCCTGTTCGGCGGCATTGAGAGGGTAACTCCAGCATTCTTCCGGACCGTCTCCCTTGCAGAGGTTCAGTTCCAGCGTATCGCACAGACGATCCCGCTCCACATCGTAGTTGGCGTAAATGTTGAGCCAGTCGTCGTTCTGATTGGTGCAGACAAATGTCCCAAAAGCAGCATCTACATCGAAGTCCGCCTGCAGATAAAAGTTGAGCTTGCCGTCCGATTCGATGATCTCCTCACCGAAAGAAAAATTCCGTGCAGAGAGATGTCCCGCCGAGGTGATCTCTTTGCCATTCAGATGATCCAACAGTTTGCGCCACTTATCATCGCCAGATGCGAATTGCGACCGGGTGGCGTGATAGACCGCCACCGATACATCACGCATTGCCCACGTCTGCCAGCCATCCATAATGTGAACAGCCGAGAATTCACGCTTGTCGAAGTTCACATCGAACACACCGCGCACCTTTCCAGTGTTCTCCATGCGCAGATGTATCAGGTGCTGATACTCCTCCGGCGTGATCGGCTGGGCCTGCGAATACAGAGAGATGAATTTGCCGGTGCTGCGCTCCGCGTCTTTTAGATATTTGCGGAGCATCCTTGCGGCACCCAACAGTTCCTCGCCGGGGGTAGTTTTATAATACCACTCATTCCCGTTTTCCATCACATGGTAGGCCGCATAAGTGCGGGCGGCTTCTTCCGCCTCACGGTTTGCGGCATCCTCGGCATAGATCTCACGGCTGATGCGCTCATACTCACGCTGCGGAAGCTGATTACAAAGCTCGTCCAGCACAGTTTCCAAATGCTCCTGCAGCGTCTCCCCCTTGAGGTGCTTTTCAATGGCGTTCTTCCACCTCCGGTCCAGCCACAGGACGATCTCTTCATGCTGTGCCATGCTCATCGCCCTCTTTCTGCTTCGTTACGGATGCTTTTGCAGGCCGCCTGGGTCTGGCCGCAGGAGCAGACTTACTGTCCACATACTCCCGCACCGCTTCCGGGACCTCCGATTCATAGAGCTGCTGCAGCACTTCCTCCATGCGCCGCTGCACGGAAGACCGCTGCTTGCGGAGCACAAACTCCAGCGCATCCAATTTGGCTGCGTCAAATCCAATGGTGATATTCTTATTTTCCAATTTCAGTTCCTCCTTACTCATACTTGACCCCCGGCACCTCCAGCCAGTGGCTCCAGCCCCGGCCCTGGAGCTTTGTCTTCACCACACCGTACCGGGTGTCCATGGCCTCTATGACCTCGCCGTTTCCAATGTATACGCCGATGTGCCCGGACTTCCACACGGCCAGTCCCGGCGTGTCGGGCATGGTCTCAATGCTGCCTTTGCGTCCGGCGTTATAGTACATACCGTCCGCCCCCACATCGGGCATACCATTGCTGCCGTACTGGATCTCCATGGTCTCGGCGTTCAGCCAGCCGTACCCCTTGATGAGCCCCACGCAGTCGGTGGTGCGTCTGTTCAGCCAGTGGGAACGGATGAAGTCGGCTTCACCCCCTACGCCCTCCGGGTATTGCGAGATCTTATACTGCAGCAGCTCCGGCGTCAGCACCTGCCCAAAGGTACCCCACACATAACCCCACCCGGAGTTCCATGCGTTGGCGGCATAGATGGCCAGATCTGCACTGTTCTTTGTGGCAGGGTCTGTAAACATGGATACCTCCAGTTCCATCGGCGCATTGCCTCCCGGCTCATAGGCTCCGTTGAAGGTACCGCCGCCCGCGCTGCCCATGACCATGGAATAGATCTTCACGGCATTGGAGCGTTCCTCTTCCGTGACCGCACGGCCCCGCCACACGGATAGCTGCGCATAGACGTCTTTCATAGGAAGCGGCACAGCCACTTCATAGGTTTCATCCGTCTCCTCCCGCACCCTTGTCTCCGTTTCATAGAAGCAAGCCACAAACGTCTCTGCATTTGTCTGTGACAGTGCATCCTCTCCAAAGCAGAGGGCAAAGAAAACAGCCTTGACCTGCATCGGGTCAAGGCTGTTTCCCTCGGTTTTTTGATTGACCTCGGCCATCGCCGCATCCAAATGGGCGAAAGAACCCCGCATCTGCGTGAGCTGTGCCCGGTATTCTGCCGGAACACTTGCGGACAACTCCGTCCCATAGAACGCTGCCGATACGACAGCGCTGTTGTGCTCGGCTGTGCCGGAACCCGCACAGCACAAGAACACTGCCAGTAAAATCACCGGCGACAAAATCGCCGTCAGCACCCACCCCACTGTCCTGCGGCCCTTTTCGCTGGTCAGCACGGCAGCCGCCAAACGAACAAGCTGTGTACTCATGCAAGGTCACCTCCTCCATCACCGCCCGCCAGCCGAGCCAAACAGCACCGCCTTGTGCGTCGGCGCCTTCACCTCCAGATGGTACCGTTCCATGCCGCACTTATACAGGCACTCGCCCCGCCTTGCCCGCTGGATGAGTTCAAACTCCGCCTCATCCAGCTGCAGCATGTCCATGTAAAACCGCTTACCGATGGAGCCGGGGTTGAACAGGAACTGGTGGGGCGGGATGGCAAAAAGCGGCTTTGTCATCTCCCGCACGCCCTCCTGGTCGAAATCTTCCAAGTTTTGAGAAGCCATTACCAGCGCCGAGTCCCGCTTGCGCACACGCTTCAGGCAGTTGCGGATGTACTCAATGGCCACCGGGTTAGACAGCCACAGGTACAGCTCATCCAGCACCGCTACGGTATTACCGCCCGTCAGCAGCCGGTCCGACATATACGCCAGCACATTGAACAGCAGGGCGTTCCGCAGGCTCTTGGCCGCCGTCAGCACACCGCCCACACCGAACACCAGAAAACGGTCGCCGGAGATATTGGTTTGTCCGTTGAAGAACAGCGCATCCGCCCCCACGCACAGGGAATGCAGGCCCAACAGCACCTCCTGCAGCAGCTCCTGTGTGTACAGCGCACCCGACTTGTAGTGAGCCAGTTCCTCTTGCATGAGGTCATACAGGTCAGAGAGAATGGGGTAGTCCTCCGGTGCAAGCTGGCGTAGGTCCGTCTCCTCCGTAATGCCCCAACGGGCATATAATTTAGACAGCATGATCTCTATGGTGTCCAGCTGCGGGTCGGTGAGATCCTTGTAGGCCCGAAAGAAGTCTTTCAAAAAGGAGATGTGCCGAGCCAGTAGAGTGGACTTGCGAAAGGCATCCGGGGCTGTCTCGTCGGTGTCCTCGTTCCAGCTCCGCACCTCCAGCACATTAATGCGCTTTTCCCCAGCCATCAGGTCAACAAAGCACCCACCTAAGTTTTCACACAGCTCCTCCAGCTCGTGCTCGGCGTCCAAAGCAATCACCGACTTGCCCGCCTCCAGCAGATTGCAGATCAGCAGCTTAATGAGATAGCTCTTGCCCTGACCGCTGTTGCCCAAGATAAGGATGTTGGCAGAGGTCTTGTCGCTGTCCCGGCGGTCAAAGTCCACCACAATGTTGCTGCCGTACTTGTCTTTCCCAATGTAAAAACCGTTGGGATCTGTCTTGCCGGAATAGTTGAAGAGATAGAGATTGGCCACGCTGCCGGCGGGCAGTACCCGCTCGAATTCCCGGCCCAGCATATTGCTGCCCACAGGACTGACGCAGCAGAATCCCTGCTTTTGCCGCAGAAGCAGTTTGTCCACATTCAGCTTGCAGCGCACCAGCTCCGTCAGTACATCCGTCTGGAGCTGACGAAGCCGTTCCTTGCTGTCCGCCGTCATCTCCAAATACACGGCACAGTGGACCAGCGGCTCGTGCTCCCGGTGCATTTTATGCACCAGCTCCGCCACATCCCGCAGATTGCTCTCCGCCGCCACCGCCTGCCGCAGCTTGTTGGGGTCCGAGCCGTCCAGCTTGTTTTTCTTGTTGGCGTTGTCGATGATCCTGTCCTCCTCGCCGGGGGACACCTGCCGGCAGTAAATGCGCAGCGTCACGCCGCTTTTTTCGCCCAGCTCCCGCAAGAGCGCCTGGGCCTCGGTGCTGGCCGGATATTCCCGCAGCGCCCACACGCAGCGGTAGGTGCTGCCGAAGATGTAATGGTCCACCTCGAATTTCACAACCCCCGGTGCGATGCGGTCCAGATAAGTGCGGAGGAATCCTTCCTGCTGGGAAGGTGCCTTTTTAGAAAATGGATTCTTCATTTTTTCCTCCTCACCACATATATAGTTCCATGTGCGGCTCCAGTTCCGGCTCCTGCCCGGTAAACTGCTCCGGCTCCTGAAACACCTGCGTATACCGCTGTATCTGCTCCTCCGTCAGGGAGCAGAAGCTCCCTGCATGGTCATCTCCCACCAAAAAGAAAGGCCCGCAGATGATATCATCTCCCAGCCGTCGGTTGGGCTGCATGCCGTTCAGTTTTCCCTCATCGTTACAGCAGAGGATGACGCCGTCTCCCATAGAGAGAGGCTGGAACAGACCCTCTACCTCCCGCTGGATGGCTTTCAGGCCCTCCGCCATCTCTTTCGCATACGGAGCTTTTCCCGGCTCCACTTTCAGAATTCGCATTTCAAACCTCCGTTTCCGCTGTCAGCCACTGCGCCCCGTCTACAAAGGAGAATACCTCGTGTGTGGCGTCCTGCTCAAAATAAATAGCCAGCAGCTCCAGAAGCCGCTGGCCCTCCACACGCTGAACGACAAATCCACAGTCCCGGAACTGCTGCTCCAGGGGCGCATAGTTCATGGTCCCGTCCGTTTTTCTGCGCCGCAGCACGAAGCAGAACTCACGGGAGGAGGCCATGGTGGTCTGAACGCTGTCCAAATGCTGGCGATCCTGTACCAGCAGCCCACGGATGGCGGGCATGTCTTCCGCCTCCAGCCGCTGCCGGTAGAACTGGCGGTTATCCTGAAAGGACTCCTTGGAGTCCAGGGCCAGCAGCTCCAGTTCCGCCATGCCTTTCAGCACGCCCAGCAGCTCCTGCATCTTTGCCCGAACGCCCTGCTCCGGCAAAACATTCAGATTGCTGGGATGAACGAAGTAGAAGACCAGCTCTCCGTCCGCCGTTACAACGCTGCCGTTTTTAATATCATCGATGCCGATGAGCTGCCGGGTAGATTTTTTCCTGCTCATGCCGATTCCCTCCACACATAATATTGTTGTCCGAAAAAGAAAAACGCCGCAGCATAGCGCAGGAAGTCCAGCATGCTGATCCCTCCGTGCCGAATGCAGAGAAAGGCCAGCGCCGCTGTAATGACCAAGGGGATCATGCTGCCGGTCTGGGTCAGCGCCAGCACCGACAGCAAAAGCCCTGTCCCGATCCACGCCACATCCCGCAGCGTCCACAGCCACAGCATAGGCCGGGCCGTTAAATTTTCGGGGTATAGATACATAGTGTTCCTCCTAAAAGAGAAGCCGCAGGTGTGTGCCTGATATAGTCCCCTTAGAGTAGACACTCGAAAAAGCAAAAATTTCGAGACTACAATAAGGGGACTATTATTATGCCAAGAAAGAAACACAAGAACAAACGATACAGCCCAGAACTGAAAATAGCGGTAGTAGAAGCGTATCTTTCAGGAAAGGGCAGCATGGCAGAACTGGCAAAAAAATATGGGCTTTCTGACAAAAGTCGTGTGGGGGACTGGCTGAAGAGTTATAATGGTCATAGAAAGTTTAAGCGGCACAGTGCTGCGAGAGGAGCGCTTTATATGACCAAGGGAAAGAAAACAACGCAACAAGAACGCGCAGAGATTGTAGCCTTCTGTTTAGAGCACGGCAGGGATTATCTGCTGACCGTAGAGCACTATGGAGTATCTTACCAACAAATCTACGCCTGGGTCCGCAAGTACGAGGAAAAGGGCATAGATGGACTGGCAGACGGCAGGGGGCGTACCAGGCCGGAGCGTGAAATGACCGAGTCCGAAAAGCTTCAAACTCAGGTGCGGATGCTGGAAGCGCAGCTGCGGGATAAGGAAATGGAGATAGAGCTTCTAAAAAAAGTGAAGGAGTTGGAAGGAGGTGTTTGGTGGGAGAAGTAAGACAGGAACCATCCTATCTGGCAATTCAGTATCTTCATGAGACGAAGAAGTATCCCATCTCCAAATTGTGCGTCGCTTTGCATATACCAAGATGTTCCTACTATAAATGGCTGAAACGGGAGAAAAACAGGAATGAATTGTTGAATGAACAGATTATTGATTGGATCAAAGCGCTTTACATAGCGCAAAATGGAATTTTAGGATATCGACAGATGACGATTGCTATTAACAGGACGCATCAGACCCAATTTAACAAGAAACGGATCCGCAGATTGATGCGAGCACTGAATCTACGGTCGGTATGCCGCAAAAAGCGCTGCAGCTATACGCCATCCACTCCGGAAGTGACAGCAGAGAACATTCTGAACAGGGAGTTTCATGCAGACAAAGCAAACGAAAAATGGCTGACGGATGTAACGGAATTTAAGTGGTACGACGGTCCAGCTGTCCACAAGATATATCTCAGCGCAATTCTTGATCTCTATGACAGACGAATTGTGGCATATAAAATTGGCACCAGCAACAATAACAAGCTGGTATTTGATACGTTCGATGAAGCAATTGAGAAGAATCCTAATGCACATCCTCTATTCCATAGTGACCGTGGATTCCAGTATACAAGTAAGCACTTTCGGGCAAAGCTGGACGCCGCAAAGATGGTGCAGAGTATGTCCAGAGTTGGACGGTGTATTGACAATGGTCCGATGGAAGGATTCTGGGGAATTCTGAAATCCGAGATGTACTATTTGAGAAAATTTTCTAGCGAGCAGACATTGACTTCCGCCATCGAAGAATATATCCATTTCTATAATACCAAGCGGTACCAGAAGCGCCTTCATTGCATGACACCTATGGAGTTTCACGCTGCTGCATAAAAAGATGATCTCTGCCAATGCAGAGACCATCTCCAACAAAACATTTTTTATTTTTTCACTGTCTACTTGACAGGGGGCACTTCACAAGATATGGGGCGGGATTTTTTTAGACCGCCACCACATCTTGCCCTCCCCCGTCCCGGCGGCGCAGGGATACTT
>OJQT01000118.1_pt1 | contig 47489 bp, 45 predicted proteins | sample 1598771 | NCBI WGS metagenome assembly OJQT01 (sample SAMN03922517, study PRJEB24848) | human gut metagenome | isolation source: stool sample | host: Homo sapiens | place: Germany | collected 2010-02
AGCTTTTGAACCAAGAAGGCTTTTCCGTAATTGAAAATGTGTCAGAGGAAATCGAGGGAGAAAACTATGTTTCTATCGGGACACTTTTATCAAACGACGAAAAGTGGTTAAGTATCAGCTACATACCCAATAGTCTAACTATCTACATTTCCTTTGACAATAACTGAAAGAGATCACGGAATAGCAAAGCCAGCCGAGCCAGTCAACGGTCAAGATGAACGGCGCAAGCGCCGCCGTTGACAGCCCCGCCCGCCTTTGCAGATAGGCAATCAAGGGGCGACAGCAAGGAGTGCTGCCGCCCACAGTATTATCAGAGAGGGAGAATTCTATGAGAAATCGGATTGTAAAAGTGACAGAAGTTGTAGTCAGAAGCGCTTTTTACATCATCTCAAACTATGTATTTGTTAGCATGGGACTATCATTTCATACTCAATGGATTTCAATTCTATTTTTGCTTTCAATGGTATGGTCTACTATTGATTACGGAAAGTCCATAAATGAAATAATCGAAAAAAAGGTAATTGCTGAAATACTATGTATATGTTGCATTGCACTGAGTATAGCGATGGCATATTTTGTGGGATATATTCAAGGAGCATTCGTTTCCCTCTGAAAATACAGGGCCACAACTTTCCGCTTAATATATCAGTATGGAACAAGTTATCAAAAAGTCATGAATGCTCGTAGCTCACCGGCCCGGCCAGCAAAAGCAGTAAATCTGAAATTGATTTACTGCTTTTTTGCTCAATAGACTCTTAAATCATCTGAAAATATTTCAACGCATCCCTGATCGCCGCTTCCTTCTCCGGCGGACATTTTGGCACTTTGGCATCTTCCTTCTTTGACAGGTTATAATTTTGCCCCACATCCAGCCCGCACTTGCGCTTTATCTGTGAGATGTACAGGGAAGATACCTTCAAACCGGTATGCTCCAACACATACGCCTTGATCTGTTCATAAGTCGCGCCCTTCTGGAAGCCGGACATATCCATATCTTCCAGCGAGAACTCCACCCGCACCTTCTTCGAGTCGATTTCTCCCTTGGAAAGCAAAACAACCGTCTCGACCGTCATGTACTATACGGGCCTCGATCCCCGGACGATGGAGCCGGTCTATGTGCCGACCGACCCGCACGAAAAAGAAATGCAGCGCGCGCTCATCCAGTACCGCGACCCGAAGAACTATGCCCTTATCCACGAGGCCCTTGTCAAGGCCGGGCGCACGGACCTCATCGGCTATGGCCCGAAGTGCCTCATCCGGCCGCGCCGCGGCGAGGCAGAAAAGACACCGCACCCGGCGCAGAAGCAGCCCGCACCAAAGCGGCCCGCGCAGAAGCGGTCCGCGGAAAAGAAGCCTGCGGCAAAGCCGCGCAAGGCGCAGCCTGCCGCAAAGGAGCCGCGCAGAGTGGAGCGCGGGGAGGCGTTCGGCAAGCCGACGGCCGCCCAGCTCCGGCAGGCGGAGCGCTATCTGAAGACCCGAAAGAAAAAGCAGACTGTCAAAAAACCAACCAAGCCAAAAGCTTCAGGGGGAAGAAACGTGTGAAAGGAAACCGTCAGGGTGTCCTTTCGCGTTTGATCGCCAGCCGCGGCGGGACTTTTTGACAAGCAGAAAGGACGGAACCGATATGAGACCTTCCAACTATGATCTGCAGGCGCAGGCGGCGGGGCACAGCTTCGCCGCGCAGGACCTCGATGCCATCGCGGCGCGATTTGCCCTGCGGCGCGATGAGACCTATCTCTATCTGGAGCTTCTGCATGAGCCGCTGCGCCTTTCCCGTACGGACGGCGCGGCCGAGCGGCTGCATGGCGGCGTGTGGATGCCTGCGCCCTTCGGCGCGGCCATGACGGCCTATGACCTGCTGAGCAATCCGAACGGTTTCCCCGTTCTGGCCGGGCAGTGGTGTTCGCACGACAGCTTCAACGCCGTGCAGGCCGGAACGCTGCAGGGGCAGCTGAAGGCTTCCGTCACGCCGCCCGCCGCGCAGCATTTTTCCGGCCATGTCGACCGGCTCCGGCAGGCCGCGGAACGGCTCGGCGGCACGCCTGCGGACGGTCCCGGCGATTTTTCCGCCGTGCTGCCGGTGCTGCCGTTCTTCCCGGTGCTGCTTCGCTTCTGGGAGCAGGACGACGAATTCCCAGCCCAGCTGCAGTTCCTGTGGGACCGGAACTCCATGCGCTACCTGACGTATGAAACGTCGTTCTATACCCACCGCGCGATCCTGGACCGTCTGCTCGAGGCGGACATGTAATACTGATTCCTGATTAAAACATTTAATCAGGAATCCCGTGTGCTACGCACACTCGCATCGTGCTGACGCACGCTGCGCCGTCTCATGCAGAATCTGACGCGCCCTCGGCGCTATAAAAAGCTTTTAAAGCTTTTTATCAGATTCTAGTATAACACTTTTGTGAATGACCTTGCAAACCATTGAATCACCGTGCTATAATAGTGACAACACCGCACAAATGCATCTTCGGCCTTCGGCGGATATATTCATCGGTTTTGAAAGCTTGAAGAATGCACAAAATGAGATAAAATAAGGGCAGTACCGCACAGCTTGTCGAGTGCATTCGGCGAGAGATTTTTCGTCGAGTCGAGCTTTGAAAAGTGCGGGCATACTTTGTGTATGTCCCACTTTTCGAAGTGATGGATCGGCGGAAAAGGTCCGCCGAAGGCCGAAGACAGGCCGTGCGGTGCTGCCTGACACAAAAAAGGAGTCCTGACTATGTTTTCTGCATCGGAGCGTGTTCTCTATGGAAAGCGCCAGCTGATCGAGGTGATCTGTCAGCTCCGTTTTCCGACGATCCTTTCCATCAGCGCGAAGGAGCCTGCCGAATTTCAGGAGGCCATCCGCGCCGAGTTCCCGCGCTATGCGCGCAATCTGGAAAAGCTCCCGCCCAAGGTGATCGGCCAGCCGGGCGCCATGAAGCTCGAGGAGCAGCCGACGGTCGTGAACTATCAGTTCCTGACGGCCGCAGGCGACTGGAAGGTCAACCTGACAAACACCTTCCTTGCGCTGGCCACGCCGGTCTATACGACGTGGGAGGATTTTGCCCGGAAGCTCGACGAGGTGCTGGCACAGTTCGTCGCCATCTATCACCCGGCGTATTTTGAGCGCATCGGCCTGCGCTACATCAACGGCTTTTCCCGCCGCGCCCTCGGTCTGGAGGGCGTGCCGTTCCGCGACCTTATTCAGCCCGCCTATCTTGGCCTGATGGCGGAGGACGACGTGCAGGAGCAGAGCGTCCAGCGCGTCACGCAGGATGTGGAGATGGCGCTGGCGGGCGGCTGCCGCCTGAAGCTGCACTGCGGCCCCGGTATGGTCAAGCGCGGCAATGTCGAGGACAAGGAGGTCCGCTTTATTCTGGACAACGACGTCTTCATGAACGGCAAGATCGAGCTGAAGCACTCCGCCGGAGCGCTCAACACCGTCCATACCCATGCGGACCGCATTTTCCGCGGCGCGATCACGGATCAGCTCCACGACGCCATGGAGCCGCAGCCGCTGTAATACTGTTTTCTGATTAAAATCTTTCATCAGAAAGGTTCCGCCTTTGGCGTAACCAATTTCGCGATTTTGGAAAAATCACGAAATCTCGTCTCATAATGATCTTCATATTAAAACCTTCCATTTTATGAATGAAAGGTTTTAATTGAATATCAGTATAATTTCCATGCGAGGTGAGGCGCAATGCCGTTTTTCTATGTAGACTGGTACTATATCGTTCTGGTGCTCCCGGCGGTGATCCTGTCGCTCTGGGCCAGCGCCCATGTCAAGAGCACGTTCCGCCGCTACAGTCAGGTGCGCAATGCGCGCGGCATGACCGGCGCGGAGGCCGCCATGGCGGTGCTGCGCGCGCACGGCGTGACCGATGTGCGCGTGGAGCATGTGTCCGGCGAGCTGACGGATCATTTTGACCCGAAGGACCACGTCATTCGCCTGTCGGACGCCGTGTACAATGTCGCAACGCCCGCCGCAGTCGGCGTGGCCGCGCACGAGGCGGGCCATGCCGTGCAGTACGCGCGGCACTATGCGCCGATCTATATCCGCGCGGCCATCGTCCCCGTGACGAACATCGGCTCGCGGCTCTCCATGCCGCTGATCGTTCTGGGCCTCGCCCTGAGCGGCCTCGGACAGGTGTTTTACTATGTGGCGCTGGCGGGCGTGGCCTGCTATGGCCTCTGCGTCGTGTTCCAGCTCGTCACCCTGCCGACGGAGTTCAACGCCAGCCACCGCGCCCTGCGCGCCATCGAGGAAAGCGCCCTGCTGCTGCCGGAGGAGCAGACCGCGGCCAAGCGCGTGCTCACGGCCGCTGCCCTGACGTATGTGGCCGCGCTGAGCGTGACCATTATGCAGTTTCTGCGTCTGCTGCTCATCGTGACGGGCGGGAACCGGAGGAGAGACTGACTATGGACGAACGCACCGAACAGGGAAGACGCTTCCTCATGGGCTATCGCGACGACGATACCACGGAATTTGTCTCCGATCAGGAGAAAAAGCTGCCGCAGCCTCCGCTGTGCAAGGCCCCGATGGGCGGCGAGCGGACGGTGCTGCCGCGAGATTTTTCCGCGCTGCCGGAGGGCGGCGGCCTGTATGACCTGCTGACGCGGCGGCGCAGTGCCAGAATTTATACGGAGGGGGAGCTCAGTCTGCTGCAGCTTTCGTTCCTGCTCTGGGCCACGCAGGGCGTGCGCGCCATGCGCGGCCGGGCCTATGCCACGCTGCGCACCGTCCCGAGCGGCGGTGCGCGCCATGCCTTTGAGACGTACCTCGTCGTCCGTTATGTCGAGGGCCTGCGCCCCGGTGCATATCACTATCTGCCGATGGAGCATGCGCTCGAGTTTCTGCACCCCGTCGAGCGGCTCGAGGACGTCGTTTCCGACACGCTCTGCGGCCAGAGCTGGGCGGCAAAGGCCAGCGTGATCTTCTACTGGTCCGTTGTGCCCTATCGCGCGGAGTGGCGCTACGGCCCCTATGCCTATGCGCCGCTGCTCGTCGATGCCGGACATGTGGGCGAAAATCTCTATCTCGCCTGCGCGTCGCAGGGCCTCGGCACCTGCGGCCTGCGCGCCTTCCGCCATGAGCTGTGCTGCGAACTGTTCGGGCTGGACGGCGAGGAGGAGTTTATCGTCTATGCCGCCCCGGTTGGCACGGTCCGCCCGGAGGATACCGCGCAGGAGGCGGCGTTCTATCAGTTCGTCGAGGACGAGAATTTATAAGGCTGAAAATGATCACCGGCTGCCGGAAAAGCAGCCGGTGATTTTTTGAATGACAGGGCCGGGTATGCCCCTGCAATGGCGTACCGTTATCGCCGTTTCAGCATCCTCCGGTCGCACAGGTCGATGCCGAACGACACGGCGGCGCTCAGGACAGCGAGAACGAGGATCATGGCGTCCGTGCTGAGGTAAGAGCCGGTCGCGTCATACAGCGCGCCCGCGATCGTGCTGCCGAACGAGGCGAACAGCAGGTTCGTCACCACGACGGAAAGATTCACGGCGTAGTGCCGCATACCGTAATACGAGCTGACAAAGGCCGCGTTGGCGGGCGTGACGCCGCCGTAGGCCATGCCGCCCAGCAGGAAGCCGGCGATGAGCAGCGGGAAGCTGCCGAGCTTCAGCGCGCCGATGAGCACGAGCCCGGTCAGCAGGAAAATGCCGCCTACGAGCTGCATGGTGCGGCTGCGTCCCCATCGGTCAAACAGCCCGCCCAGCACAACGCGCCCTGCCGCGTTCGCCAGCGAGATCATGCCGACGGCCGTGGTGATACCGCCCGGCGAGACCGTTCTGCCGATCTCCCGCGCGATGGAGGTGGACTGCGACACGAGGGCCAGCCCTGCCGCGCTCAGGAGTACCGCCCAGAGATAGTACAGCCAGAACGCGGGCCGCTGCAGCATGGCCGCCGTGCCAAGCTCTTCTGCCACGGGGTTTACATAGCGCTTCTTTTTCGCGGCGGGCGGCGGCGTGAAGTCCGTGCCGGGCCGCCGGAGCAGGAAGCCGCAGGCCGCCACGAGCACGGCCGTGATAATACCAAGCACGACAAAGCTGCGCCGCCAGCTGCCGACCGTCACCGGCGTGAAGCGCTGATAGAGCTTGCCGATGAGGAAGCTGCTCAGGCCGAAGCCCATGAGCAGGATACCGGAGACGAGGCCCTGCTTGTCGGGGAACCATGCGCCGACTGTCCCGAGCACGGCGTTATACGAGAAGCCGGAGGCCAGCCCGCAGACCACGCCGAAGCCGACATACAGCATAGGCAGCGACCGCATACTCGCCGTCAGCAGGAAGCCCGCCAGAAACAGCAGGGCGGATATCCAGAGGAAAATTCGCGGGGAAATGCGCGCGGAAAGCGCGCCGCAGGTCAGGCCGCCAAGGCAGAAAAAGCTCATCACGATCGTAAAGGTCAGGGAAAGCTGTGCGGTGGTCCAGCGGGGGAACTCTGCGGCGATCGGCCCGGACAGTACGCTCCACGCGTACACCAGGCCCGAGAACAGAAGTACCACGCACCCGACTGCGACGTAGATCCATCTGCTTGCACTTCTCATAGGCTGCATCCTCCGTTTTGGGCCATTGCCGTGCTTCCGCGCGGAGATGTCCCATATTTTGTTGTATTTTTAGGGCCCTGCCTTCATCATATCACAGAAAAGTCCGCTTGCCCAGACCCAAATCAAAATTCTGCCTGACGTGGCGCTGTGTCCGTGAGGGGCGGACAGAAAGGAAGGCAGGAATATTTTTGAAAAACCCTCTTGACAAATCCGTACTAGTGTATTAGTATATTAGTACAATAACACATTGGAGGTGAGCCAATGGCATGGAAGCTGAATCCGGAGCGGCAGATCTGGCTGCAGCTCGTGGATGTGCTGAAGTTCCGCATCGTCTCCGGACAGTATCCGGCAGGCGTGAAGCTGCCGTCGGTGCGGGAGCTGGCCGCAGAGGCCGGTGTCAATCCGAACACCATGCAGCGCGCGCTCGCTGCGCTGGAGGAGAGCGGGCTCGTCAGCGCCCAGCGGAACACCGGGCGCTATGTCACACAGGATGAGGCGTGCATCCGCGAGACGCGCCGCTCGCTGGCGCAGGCCGAGATCGATGCGTTCTGCGCGCGGATGCGGCAGCTCGGCTACACGCAGGAGGAAATTGCAACATTGTTTGGAGGGAATGAAAATGAATGACATGCTGGTCTGCTGCAGCGGCCTGACGAAGAGCTACGGGGCAAAGCCCGCGCTCGACCACGTCGACCTGCAGCTTGCGCCGGGCAAGATCATCGGCCTGCTCGGGCCGAATGGCTCCGGCAAAACGACGCTCATCAAGATCCTGACGGGCCTGCTGCGCCAGACGGAGGGCTCCGTCGCGATCGACGGCAAGCCGATCGGCCCGGAGACGAAGGCTCTCGTGAGCTACCTGCCCGACCGAATGTATTATGCCGGTTGGATGAAAACGAAGGATATGGTCAACTTCTTTGCGGATTTCTATCCCGATTTCCGCCGCGAGCGCGCCGAGGCCATGTGCCGTGCGCTGGGCATCGGGCTGGATATGCGCGTGAAGACGATGTCGAAGGGCACGAAGGAGAAGCTCCAGCTGCTGCTCGTCATGAGCCGCGCCGCAAAGCTCTACCTGCTCGACGAGCCGATCGCGGGCGTCGATCCGGCCGCGCGCGATTTCATCCTGCAGACGATCCTGACGAATTATTCGCCCGAGAGCACCGTCCTGATCTCGACGCACCTGATCGCGGACATCGAGCCGGTGCTTGACGAGGTGATCTTCCTGAAAGAGGGCCGCGTCGTCCGCCACGATTCGACCGATAACATCCGCGGCGCCGAGGGCAAGTCCGTCGACGAGGTCTTCCGCGAAGTCTTCCGCACGATCCCGATGGGAGGTGAATGGCCGTGCTGAGCAAGCTGTTAAAATACGATCTCCGCGCAAATCTGAAGATTTTTCTGTTTATCTGGCCCGCCATTCTGGTCTTCGGCCTGCTCGAGCGCGTTGCCCTCATGGCGGAGCTGCCGGTCAAGATCTCTGCCATTTTTGTGAATCTGACGACAGTGCTGTTCGTGCTCGCGGTCATTGCCGCCTGCGTGTTTGCGCTCGTCATCTCCGTCATCCGCTTCTATTCCGGCCTGCTGCGTGATGAAGGCTACCTGATGTTCACGCTGCCGGTGCGGCCGTGGCAGCTTGTGCTGTCGAAGCTCCTCACGGCCCTCCTGACGCTGGTCGTGACGGGCTTGGTCAGCTTCGTTTCCGTTGGCATCCTGTTCGGCGGTATCCGTGGCTTGCTGCCTTCCATCCGCACCTCGCTGGAGCAGAGCTTCGGCGGGATAATCAACGGCTGGGGCATCGCCCTGCTCGTCCTGCTGGTCGTGGTGCAGGTCGCGGTGTCCGTGCTGCAGATCTATCTGTCCTGCTCCATCGGCCACCTGTTCCGCCGCAAGCGCATCCTGTTCGCTGTGCTGTTCTACTATGCCATCAACGTCGTGCTCGAGACGGTTGCAGTCACGTCCATCATCGTGCTGAGCAACTTTGAGCCGTTCTGCCGCTTCCTTGTTCAGCTCTCTGCCGGCATGAGCGCGCCAGGCATGTTCAACCTGTTTATCGGCGTGATGCTTGCCCTGCTGGCCGTGCTCGGGATCGTGTACTTCTTTGTCACGGAGCGCATCCTGCGCCGCCATCTGAATCTGGAATAAGGCTTTCTGCCGCGCTGTGCAATGCCCAGGTTTGTCATTGCCACGGCCCCTCCGGGGCCTCGCAATGACAAATCCGATGGCCGCTACGGTCGACGACGCTGCCCTATAACTTGCCAGCCTCCATGGCGCTCACTACCCGCAAGGGGCACGCCGCATCCGTAAGGCGGCAAAGCCGCCAACGGCTGCGCAGTGAGCGCCGCTACAGACGCAATCGGTTGATACGTTTTTGTCATTACCCTTTACGTTCTGCAAGTGCCTTCCCGAGATTGCCACGTCGGCCGTTGGCCTCCTCGTAATGACAATTCGGGGGCGTTTACCATTTTAACGATAGCCTGTACGGTCCGGCAGTACCGCGCCGGGCACGGCTGTCCGCTCCCCTACATAAAAGGACTCCCGGAGCTGTTCGGCTCCGGGAGTGTTTTTATCGTTATCGGTTTTCACACAGCAGGCGCGGGGTGGTGTTATCCGCCGTCTCATACACGGCCTCATAATCCGTGTCCATGCACGAGAGCATGGGGGAATCGGCCGTATAGCGCACGCAGGTGCCGCAGGCGGCGCTCAGCCGCCGGGGAACAGGCATCATCTGCGCAGCCACGCCCGCCGCGGTCAGCGCCCGGCAGGTCAGCAGGGCGGACAGATGTGTGTGGAATGTCGCGATGTACGCGGTCATTTCTTCAGCGTCAGACGGGTGTCGGGACCCTCCGGCGCGGAGGTGACGGTGTAGCCCTGACGGTTGGCATAGCGCGTGACGTTCTCCACGGCGCAGGCGTCGTCCAGCAGGACCTCGATCTCGGCGGGATGGCCGTCCTTCACGGCCTTCTGGACCATCACGACGGGCATGGGGCAGAGCAGGCCTCTTGCATCGACCATGTTATTTCGCCTCCTGTTTTTTCACGAATTTCGGAAGGTTGAGCACGGAAACGGCCAGGCAGACCACAATGCCGGAGACAACGGCGATCTTGCCGGTGTTCGACAGGCCGCCGCGGACGAACTCACCGGCGGCGTTCGTGGAGTCGGCCGTACCGGCCAGACCGAAGTTGTGGGCAGCCGCCGCACCGGCGAGCATGCCGAACACGGTGACGGTGGAGTCGCCGTTGCCGCTGCCGGCCAGAATGAGCTGACGCAGCGGGCAGCCGCCGAGCAGCACGGAGCCCCAGCCGACGAGCGACATGCCGAGGAAATTCCACACATGGCTGCTGTGGGCGATGGGCTGGAGCTGGAAGCCCCAATGGAACTGCTTCGTCACCAGATTGCCGATGAGGGCAACGAGGAAGATAGCTACAAAGCCGGACAGCAGCTTGAAATCGCCGAACATGACGGCGTCACGGATGCCGCCTGCCATGCACAGACGGGAGCGCTGCGCCAGCGCGCCGATGACCATGGACAGGGCCAGAGCCAGCCAGACAGGCGCGTGCTTCGAGCCGGGGCCTGCCTCGCTGAGCTTGAAGATGACGGGGACCGTCAGGAACAGCAGCAGGATGACCGTCATGCTGACGGGGAGGACGACGCCCTCGAGCGGGACGGAGTCATAGGAGCGCTTAAGTGAGAAGCCCTTCTTCAGGAACAGCGTACCGGCAAAGATACCGGCGCCGAAGCCGACCAGACCGACCAGAGCGTTGGCATCGCCGCCGGCCAGACGGAGCACCATGCGCAGCGGGCAGCCGAGGAAGGCCAGCGCGCCGATCATGACGAACGCGCCGAGGACAAAGCGGAGCGCGGGCGCGGAGCCGGACTTTGCGCGGAACTCCTTCGTGCAGACGGACATGACGAACGCGCCGAGCACGAGGCCGATGACCTCCGGGCGGACATACTGCACCTTTCCGGCGCTGTGGAGGCCGAGCGAGCCTGCGATATCGCGCAGGAAGCACGCGATGCAGAAGCCCATGTTGGCCGGGTTTCCGAAATGCGTCAGCAGGACAGCGGACAGACCGACGATCGCGCCGGTCACAATGACCCACCAACTGATCTTTTTCTTCATTGTGGTACCCCTCTCGTTATTTTTTTAGAAGAATAACACTATTATACGGGGAAAGAACGGAAAAATCCAATCGTTATTTTGAGTGAAACGAGGATATCATCGATAAAAACGATGATAGTGTGATAAAAAATGCAGGGGAGCGGACAGGCTGGCGTTAAAATGGTAATTGCCCCCGATGTGTCATTGCGAGGCCCCGAAGGGGCCGTGGCGCCCTGAGCGCGAAGCGCGAGGAAGTGCCCTTGGGGTGCAATCTCGCAGTACCCGATCGGAATGTGGGAAAGCCATCGGCGAAATCGCAGCTGCCTTCCCGAGATTGCCACGTCGCTTCGCTCCTCGCAATGACAAACCCGGGAGCCTTGAGCCGCCGAATCGCTGCTGCGATGCCTGCAGCTGCATCATTCCCCTTCGGCGTGGGAGAGCACATAGTCCGCAAAGCGGCGCTCGGCGGCCGTGAGGGGGCAGCCGGCCGGCCATGCCAGATAGATGCGGCGGAACACGCCGCTGCGGTCGAGATCGAATGACAGGAGCTTCCCTGCAGCCAGCTCCTCCTGCACGGCGAGCGCCGAAATGACCGCAACGCCCAGCCCGCGCTGCACGGCGGCCTTCACGTCCTCCGGCGTGTCGATCTCTGCCACGGGGTGCAGGCGGTCGGCAGGGATGCCGCTGCGGCGCAGGTAGTCCTCCAGCGACTGCCGCGTGCCGGAGGCCGGTTCGCGCCGGATGAGCGGCTGCTCCGTCAGAAGCGTCAGGCCGGAGACCCCCTGCCGCCGGAGCGTGGGATAGGGCTCGCGGTTCGGCGCGATGAGCACGAGTCGGTCGTTCGCGATCGGATGATAGACGAAGCGACGCGGGTCCATGGCTGCGCCGACAAAGCCGAGGTGGACGCGCGACTCGAGCATCAGGCTGTGGATGCGCGCGCTGTCGCCGCGCAGCAGGACATAGCGGCTGTCCGGGCAGCGCTGCAGGAAGCCCGTCAGCAGCTCCGGCAGCAGACCCTGCCCCGGCGCGGTGGAGGCCCCGAGCCGCAGCGGCGGCTGCTCGGCCGGTCCGAGGGCCTGCAGGCGCTCGCAGCGGTTCAGGATCTCGCGCGCCTGTGCATAGACGTTCTGCCCCTCCGGCGTCAGCGTGACGGGCCTGCGCGCGCCGCGCACGAGCAGCGGCACGCCGAGCGTCTGCTCCAGCGCGCTGACGTGGGCGCTGACGGTCGACTGCGTCAGATACAGCGCAGCGGCCGCCGCCGTGAAGCCGGAATGCTCCACGGTGGCCACAAAGGATTCCAGCTGCTTCAGGTTGATCTCGAGCATGGTCCTGCCTCCCAAACGCGCGTGACAAACCGCGCCCGATATGGTATACTGAGTTTGAACAGAAAAATGGAAGCTCTGCTTCAATCAGCAGGAGCGGATGACGAAAAAGCTCCGGCATCCGCCGCAGAGGCCTGCTTCAGAGCTTCCGAAGAAAAGAGGGATCCTGTCTTGCAGAGCATCTATCTTGACAACGCCGCGACGTCGTTCCCGAAGCCGACCGGGGTCAGCGACAGCATGAAGCAGTATCTCGACTGCGTCGGCGCGACGATCAATCGCTCCGTCTACGGCCGCGCACAGGAGGCCGGGCTGGAAACGCTGGCTCTGCGCGAGGTGCTCGCGCGGCTGTTTCATTTTCCGGAGCCTGCGACGCATGTCGTTCTGACACCAGGCGCGACGTTCGGCCTGAATCTGGTCATCAAGGGCCTGCTGCGGCCCGGCGATCACTGCATCGTCAGCGGGATGGAGCACAACGCTGTCATGCGGCCGCTGCAGCAGCTCGAGGGCGTGGAATTCGACCGCATCCCCTGCGACAGCGAGGGCTTTTTGCAGCACGGCGCGCTCGAGAGCCTGTTCCGGCCCAACACGCGCCTTGTTGTGCTGGCGCATGCGTCCAACGTCTGCGGCAGTGTGCAGGATGCGGCCGCCGTCGGGGCGGCCTGCGCGCGGCACGGATGCTTTTTCCTGCTGGACGGCGCGCAGACGGCAGGGCACTATCCCATCGACTTTGCGGCGCTCCGCCTTTCGGCGCTGGCCGTGCCGGGGCACAAGGGTCTGCTCGGCCCGAGCGGCATCGGCGCGCTGCTGCTGACGGACGAGCTTGCCACCAGTCTCACACCGCTCGTGGCGGGCGGGACCGGCAGCGCCTCGGACAGTGAGCTGCTGCCGCCGTATCTGCCGGACCGGCTGGAGTCCGGCACGCCGAATCTGCCGGGTATCTACGGCCTGCGCGCCGCGCTGGCCTTTGTGGAGCAGCAGGGCGTTGAGCGCCTGCGCCGCCATGAGCTGGCGCTGTGTGAGCGTTTTCTGGACGGCATTGCGCCGCTCCCCGGCGTCCGCCTGTGCGGCACGCGGGAGACCGGCCGCCGCGTGGGCGTCATCTCCGTGGACCTGCCGGGCCGGGACAACGCCGAGGCGGCGTTCCGGCTGGAGCAGGAGTTCGGCATCCTGACGCGCTGCGGCCTGCATTGCGCCCCTGCGGCGCACCGTTCCCTCGGGACGTTCCCGCAGGGGACCATCCGCTTCTCGCTCGGCTTTGCGAATACCGAGCAGGACGTCGACGCCGCCGTTGCGGCCCTGCGGGCGATCAGCGCAGGCTGATCCTCGGGCCGCCGTTGTAGGCCTCGACCACGCCGATGCGCTGCGCGCTCGGCACGGCCCCGCGCAGCTCGCGCAGCAGGGCATCGGCGTCCTCCGGCGCAGCGGCGATGAGCAGGCCGCCGGATGTCTGCGGATCATAGAGCATGTCCTGCACGGCAAGCTCCGTGCTGCCGGGATCGACGGCCGCCTCGGCATAGTGCCGGTTGCGGTACATTCCGGCGGGCAGGATGCCGTCGCGCGCGAATTCGAGCGCCTCGGGGATCAGGTCGATCTCACCGGGGAAGAGCGTCAGGTGCGTGTCGCTGCCCTGCGCCATCTCAAAGGCGTGGCCCAGCAGACCGAAGCCCGTCACATCCGTGCAGGCGTGCACGGCATAGCGCACCATGCAGTCGCGCGCGGCCTTGTTCAGCGTCGTCATCAGGCGGTGCGCCAGCGCCATGGCCTCCGGCGAGGCCAGCCCGGCCTTTGCGGCCGTCGTGAGCACGCCGATGCCGATGGGCTTCGTCAGCAGCAGCACGTCGCCGGGGCGGGCGGCGGAGTTGGTCAGCAGCTTTTTCGGATGCACGAAGCCCGTGACGGCCAGGCCGTATTTCGGTTCCGGATCGAGGATGCTGTGGCCGCCCGTGATGATGACGCCCGCCTCATAGGCCTTGTCGTAGCCGCCGCGCAGCAGCTGGTGCACGGCTTCCTTCGGCATGGATTCCGGGATGCACAGCAGGTTCAGCGCCAGCTTCGGCTCGCCGCCCATGGCGTAGACATCCGAAAGTGCGTTCGTCGCAGCGATCTGCCCGAAGAGATACGGATCGTCCGCGATCGGCGGGAAGAAGTCCACGGTCTGCACGAGCGCCAGCTCGTCCGTGACCTGATAGACGGAGGCGTCGTCGCTCTTGTCAAAGCCGACAAGCAGCCGGGGATCGCTGTGGACCTTCAGGCCGCCCAGAAGCTGCGCCAGTACGCCCGCACCGACCTTTGCGCCGCAGCCCGCGCACGAGGCGAGCTTCGTGAGCTGAATAGTCTGTTCTGCCATGGTCAAAACCCTCACATTCGAAATATTTTTTTCAGAATAACGATAGCCGCAGCGCACCGTTTGGCAGCGCCGCACTCTGGAAAGGAGTTCTTATGAAAGAAAACAAAAAACTCATCAGCGAGATCCTTGCGGATGTCCGCCACGATATGACGGACGAGGAGATCCTGAACCTGCTGGCCTCGAGCCGCATTTCTGTGAACCCGGAGAAGGAGTCCGGCAAGCTGACCTCGCTCGGTCAGCGCGCGGCGGACAGCATCGCAAAATTTGCCGGAAGCTGGGCATTCATTTTTTCGTTCACGGGCGTACTGCTGGCGTGGATGATCCTCAATGTCCTGCTGGCTGCAAAGGCATTCGACCCCTATCCGTTCATTCTGCTGAATCTGGTGCTGTCCTGCGTGGCTGCCATTCAGGCTCCGCTTATCATGATGAGCCAGAACCGGCAGGAGGAAAAGGACCGCGCGCGTGCGGAGAATGACTATAAGGTCAATCTGAAGACGGAGATTATGATCGAAGCACTGCACGATAAGCTCAACCGCATCCTTGCCCGCGAGGAGCTCCTGCTGCAGGTGCAGAAGGAGGAGCATGCACCGCATTACGAGAAGCCGGAGCCTAAAGAGAATTAACGGGTCAGCTCCCGCAGGACGTCCAGCACCAGCGTGGCCGAAACGGCTGAGGCGCGGGCGCAGTTTTTCTCAAACGTCCCGATGCCGCTGTGGTCCGCCGTGTCCGTCACGGAGCGGATGGCCGCAAAGGGAACGCGGTTTACATAACACACATGCGCCATGGCGGCTGTCTCCATGTCGACCGTCAGCGGGGCAAAGCGCGCATTGATCTCTGCGCGGCCCTCGTCCGTGATGAAGGCCTCGCCCGTCACCGTCCTGCCGAAGTGGACGCGGCCGGGGGCCCTTTCCGCGGCACGCCTGCAGGCTGCGAGCAGGTCGGGATCGGAGGCAAACCACACGGACGGCAGATGGGGGTGCGACTCCGTCAGGATCGCCTCTGCCACGTCATGATAGGCGCATTCCGTCGTGACGGCCGTTTCGAACAGGCCGAGCGCGGGGGACATGCCGCCCGCCGTCCCGGCGTTGAGGACGAAATCCGGCGAGACGGTGTCGAGCACGGTCTGCACGGCAAGCGCCGCGTTGACCTTGCACATGCCGGTCGCGGCGAGCACCATCCGCAGGCCGCCGATCCGGCCGATGTGCAGCGTGAGCATGGCGCGTGAAAGGCGCTGCTCCTCCGTCAGATGGGGCAGGAAGGGCGCAAGCTCCTCCTCCGCCGCGCAGAGGATTGCACCGCAGCGCGGGTCGTGTTGCATGTTCTGCATCTCCCTTTTTCCGTTTTCTCCATTCTATCGCATTTTTCGATGAAAAACAAGTCATAAAATCGGGAGCCGTCTGAGATGGAACGGCTCCCGATTTGGTTATCTGCTGTAGGGGAGCGGACAGCCGGGCCCGGCACTGCTGATATGAACAGGCTTCCGCTGAATGGTATGCGCCGATTGCGTCTGCCAATGGCGCTCATCGAGCGCCCTGTACAGGGGCATTCAAACGAAGAGGGCACTGCTGCACCACAGCACCACCCTGATGTGTCATTGCGAGGAGCGAAGCGACGTGGCGCCCTGAGCGCGAAGCGCGAGGAAGTGCACTTGGGGTGCAATCTCGGGGAGGCAGTTACGATTTCGTCGATAGTTTCCCACGATTCAACCGGATGTTGCGAGATCACCGCGTCCCTTTTGGGGCCTTGCAATGACAAATCTGATGGCCTAAGCCACCGAATTTGTACTGCAAAAAACCTGCGCCTGCCGCTGCAAAGGGCCTATTGTCCATTCCCGGAACGCAGCTTCTCTCTTCGTGCCTGCTTTCGCTGTTCCTTTTTGAGCCTGCTTTTTCGCTTCCGTATGGCGGCGCGAAGCGGCGGGACGATAAGGAGCGGCAATGCGGCTCCCCAAAGAATAAAATCGAACATCAAACATATCCCGGTACGGTCCTTGAAGGGCGCAATACCGGCCGATTCCGGATAGAGTTCTTCCTCTCCGCAGGTTACGGAAAGAAGGGCAAATTCTCCGTTGGAAAACGCCGGTCTTCGGACGTAGGTGCATGTGATCGGCTTTCCGATGACAAAATGCTGTCGGCTGTCTTCCAGTGACGAAAACGGCGACTTAGCTTCGTCCGAAGAGACTGCGACCTTTGTTCCATCCTGCAGTGTAAGGACATAAAGCATGCGATAGGGCGTATGCTGCCGCAGTTCGTCCGTCCGGCTGCTTTGCACTGCAATACATTCTGCTGTTACAGTTTCCGTGTTTCCGGATTTTGCTCCAAAATAGATCGCAACATCACGCCAACCCGACAGGGTGGACAGGCTCAGCAAGATAAGTGCGATTGCAGCACGGGCGGAAAGGGAAATCGATCTTCTTTTCTTTTTCTTCATGGCCTATTGCCCCATTTGACTTCTAACGGGTCTCCGACGCACCCGAGAAAGACGGGCCTTCCTGCGCGGGCAGCATGATAATAATTGGTACGGAGTTTTTCCCAAAAGGCGGGAGAAAAGTAGGCTCCCGCTTTTGGCTCATAGTGATAGGCCGCCTTGAGATATCTGCGGAGCGCCTCGTATAGTGTCGCGCTCTCCGGAACATATGCGCCGCTGCAGGCGGGAACAAGGTACAGGCGGCCGACCTCGTATGTCCGCGACATGGCATTCCCCCTGCAGCAATTGCAGAATTCAATTATTGCTGCCTCCGGCATGGAAGCGCTGCATGCGGCTGCAAGCCCGGCCGGGACGATACGGAACTTGCACAAGTGCGTGGACATTTTGTCCTGCACAGCTTCTATCATGGAAAGCGGCGGAACGGCGGCATTTCCGATCCAGAATGTGCCGCCCCGTCGGTCGATTTCCTGAAGGAATCGGACGGCATCCGGCTCTGCGTGGAAGAACGATATCTGACGGGACATGATGGACTCCTTCTATCATAGAGATGTACTGCCGGGCTGCGGCGTGGCTCAGTGCCCGGTGCGTACAACGCGCCGGGTGGTTTCTATGATCGGCGCAAAGAAAGCGGCAAGTTCGGGATCCGACAATCTGGCCTGCGCCTTCAGTACTTCCAGCTCCGCGTGCATCCGGCGCGCAACTGCCTCGGAAGAGCAACGGTCTGCCGGAATCAACTGCCCGGTTTCTGCCGCCATGCGGGAAAAAAGACTGCGATCGTGAAGATACAGTGCGGTGTATGCTTTCAGCATGGCGATCCTCACTGGCGGACAGAAGAAATAGCGCTGTACGTCCCGAGCGGTCAGCAGATACTCCATGAGAAGCTGCGGCGTAGCGATCCGTTCAAAGAAAGGAAGCACCTCTTTCTGCAGAGCGCTGATCAAACGGTCGACGTCTATCTGTTTGGAGTTTCGGCCGTTGGTGATCTCGGAGATACGCCGACCATAGGTAAGATATCGCGTGCTGCAGGGTATGTAGAGTGGCATAATGAAATAAGTCGGGTATATGAGACTTGACGGCCGTTCAAACAGAATGCACTGCATGATATCGTGATGCTCGCGGGTATATAGCCGCCCTTTTTTAGAAAAGCCTGCTTTGATGATAAATCCGGATAACGCGGCGGGGATGATATCGCTGCTCATGCGGAGTGGCCTCCCTTTGACATGAAATGGAAAACGCCGAAAGCAGGCCCGCTGCGGCTTTCCCTGAGCGCCATGCAGGTCGGCAATATTTGCGGTATTGATTTTATGGCGCACGGCCCTCAGGTTTGTCATTGCGAGGAGGCCGTAGGCCGACGCGGCAATTTCGGGAAGGCACTGCCGATAGGTACAGACCATCATCAAAACGCCACGCGCCAATTGCGTCTGCCAATGGCGCTCATCGAGCGCCCTGTACAGGGGCATTCAAACGAAGAGGGCACTGGTGCACCACAGCAGGGGAGCACGGCGGTGAGAACGGTATGCTTCTGCTTCCATTATGACGGATCGCGCAAAAATGTCAACAAAATTTTCAAAAATTCCTCTGCAGAGCGGGTGGAAAAATTCGTCAGAAAACCCGCCGCCAACTTCATTGGACGAAACAAATCGCCGGAATTTTACGTCACATTCCGTATCGTAACGAGATGTGCTGGCGTGAATAAAATCACGCAGCCAGAAATGAGATAATCAGGAATGTGGTCTATCATGAGTCAGAATAATGATAGTTAACTTTAAATTATGCTAAAAGAACTGCCTGTTGACAAATGGGAATGTCTCGTGTATGATCAAATCAGGATTCGGCATCGCCGAACAGAGACATGATACAGGAGGAGAAACCATTGAAAGCGGGAAAGAAACTGTTAGCGCTGCTGCTGACGGTCTGCATGCTGCTGTGCATGTTGCCGACGGTGGCGTTTGCTTCCGGCAGCGATTATCTGAAGATCGCCATGCTGGACAGCGGCCGAAAATATTTTTCGGCAGATTGGGTCAAGGCCTTCCTCTATGAGGCAAAGGCGGACGGCTATACGCACGTCATGCTCGCGGTGGGCAATGACGGTATGCGCTTCCTGCTGGACGACATGTCGCTCACCGTGGGCGGCAAGACGTATTCCAGCGACGCGGTCGCCTCGGCTATCCGCGCGGGCAACAACGCCTACACGACGGCATCTTCGGGCGAGTGGTCGGAAAGCGAGATGGACGAGTTCTTTGCCACGGCCAAGAAAGCCGGCATCGAGATCATTCCGCTGCTGAACAGCCCCGGCCACATGGACGCGGTGCTGTATGCCGCGTCCTCTCTGACGGGGACGAACTGCAGCTACAACGGCTCGAGCCGCACCATCGACGTGACGAACGACACGGCCGTCCGGTTCTCGCAGGCCTTCCTGCAGAAGTATGTCGATTACTTTGCGGGCAAGGGCTGCCGCTATTTCAACTTCGGCGCGGATGAATACGCCAACGACCGCTACACGAGCGGCTCCATGGGCTTCGGCAGCCTGCAGAACAGCGGCAAGTATGGCTACTTCATCAAATATGTCAACGAGCTTGCCGCCATGGTCAAGCAGGCGGGCATGACGCCCATCGCCTTTAATGACGGCATCGAGTTTGCCAACAAGATGAGCGCCTCGGTCGGCTCGACGACCTACACGTTCGACCGCGACATCGTCGTGTGCTACTGGTCCGGCGGCTGGAGCGGCTACACGCCCCGCACGGCGGCCAACCTTGCCTCGGATGGCTTCCGTATCATCAACACGACAGGCGACTTCTACTATGTCCTCGGCAAGAACGACAGCTTCGACAATGGTTATACCTATGCCGCCAACTGGAGCAATTATAAGGTGTGCGGCACGAGCCTGAGTGCTTCCTCCGTGATCGGCGGCATGTTCTGCATGTGGAGCGACTATCCCGGCGCAGAGACGCAGACGCAGGAAGCCAAGAAGATCCGCCTGCCGCTGCGCGCCATGGGCCTCGCCATGGACGGCGCCTACACAAGCGGCATGGACACGTCCGTCGTGCCCGGCGGCTTCAACGCCGACGGCTCCATCAATACCGATCCTCCTGCCCAAAGCCATGATTATCATCAGACTGCCTCGACGGCCGCGACCTGCACGGAGGCGGGCAGCGTGACCTATACCTGCGCCGACTGCGGCGACAGCTACACCGAGACCGTCCCTGCCCTCGGCCACAACTATGCCGCGGCGGACGACGCGGGCGACACGATCTACACCTGCACGCGCTGCGGCGAACAGCATTCCGAGCTGCTGCCGCGCGAATACGTTTCCGTCAAGACCGGCAAGACGACCGAGGCCTACACGCTCGACGGTGAGCAGAGCTTTACCCACACGGGCGATGCCGCCATCGCGCGCGGCGAGCTGACCGTGGTGCAGGGCACGGGCACGAAGGTGTCCTACTCCGCCAGCGCCTCGGCCTCCGTCCCTGGCTATACGGACGGCGGCTACAACTGCGTCGCCTCCAAATTTATCGACGGCGACACCTCCACCTACTACTGGTCCACCAGCAGCCAGACGTCCGGCATGTATGCCCGTGTCGACCTCGGCGCGGAGGTCCGCTTTGACGCCGTGCAGATCAGCGCTCCGGCGCACGGCGACTACTGCACGAACGCTAATGTCCAGCTTTCGTCCGACGGCCGAACATGGACGACGATCGGCACGTTCACGAGCAGCCGCAGCACGGCTGTGACGAAGACGTATGCCGTCCCGTCCTCCGTCGAGAGCTTCCGCTACATCCAGGTCGCCCTCACGACGGCGCGCAACTACTGGTGGCAGCTGTCCGAGATCGCCTGGGGCAGCTATGACGGCGCGACGTTTACCCGCGCCGCCGCTTCCGGCACGGTCCAGACCGGCACGGCTCCCATGACGGAGGTCCGCTTCACCGGCGTGGCTGCCGGTACGACGTACTACGTCATCGGCGGCACCCGCTATGTCATCGAGGTCGAGGCCGACCATGTCCACAGCTATCAGGAGGTCAGCCGGACCGCCCCGACCTGCACCGAGGACGGCGTGACGACCTACCGCTGCGAGACCTGCGGCGACACCTATACCGAAACGACTCCGGCCACCGGCCACAGCTACACGGCCGCCGTAACGGCCCCGACGTGCACGGAGAAGGGCTATACGACCTACACCTGCACCGCCTGCGGCGACCATTACACGGCGAACGAAGTGGCTGCGCTCGGCCATGATTATGCGGAGACCACCGTTCCTGCGACCTGCACGGAAAACGGCTCCGTGACGCACACCTGCACGCGCTGCGGCAACAGCTACACCGAGACCCTCCCGGCCACGGGCCATACCTACACCGTCTCCGGCAGCGAAGCGACCTGCACCGAGGGCGGCAAGACCGTCCATACCTGCACCGTCTGCGGCGACACCTATACCGAAACGACGCCTGCGCTCGGCCACGACTACAAGGCTGTCGTGACGTCCCCAACCTGCACGGAGAAGGGCTACACGACCTATACCTGCAAGCGCTGCGGAGACCATTACACGGCGGACGAGGTTGCCGCGCTCGGCCATGATTACAAGGCCGTTGTGACGGCTCCGACCTGCACGGAGAAGGGCTACACGACCTATACCTGCAAGCGCTGCGGCGACCATTACACGGCGGACGAGGTTGCTGCGCTCGGACATGACTACGAAGCCGTCGTAACGGCTCCGACCTGTACCGAAGACGGCTACACGACCTATACCTGCAGGAACTGCGGAGACCATTACACGGCGGACGAGGTTGCTGCGCTCGGACATGACTACGAAGCCGTCGTAACGGCTCCGACCTGTACCGAAGACGGCTACACGACCTATACCTGCAGGAACTGCGGAGACCATTACACGGCGGACGAGGTTGCTGCGCTCGGACATGACTACGAAGCCGTCGTGACGGCTCCGACCTGTACCGAAGACGGCTATACGACCTATACCTGCAGGAACTGCGGCGACCGCCGCACGGGCCATGTCGTCAGCGCGCTGGGCCACTCCTATGAGTGCACCGAGGACGGCAATGACCGCATCTACACCTGCACGCGCTGCGGCGATACTTACACCGAGGCCATCCTGCCGACGGTCGAGGTCAAGCTCCAGCCGGGCGAGACCTACACGTTCCACACCGAGGACGCCGCTGTGACGGAGTCCGCCGATCCTGCCGTCGCTGCGACGACGATCGAGGCGCTCTCCGGCGGCTATCAGCAGGTGACGGAGCTTGCCGAGGGGACGTTCCTCCTCGTGAGCGGTGACCGGATGCTGACGGCGACGGCCTCAACGTACTACAGCTCCTGGGATGGTGCGGGCACTGTGAGCGGCCTGACCTGCGCGGCCTACAGCACGGCGGGCGACCTGTCGAACGCCCTGTGGACCATCACGGCGGTCTCCGGCGGCTACACCGTGCAGAGCGCGGACGGCCGTTACCTGAACCTCACGGAGAGCACCCGCTCTGCAAGCGTGACGCTGACCACTGCGCCGCAGGTCCTCACGATCACGGATCTCGGCAGCGCCTTCTCCATCCGCTTCAGCGATACCTATCTCGACCGCTACAGCACAACGTTTGCGGGCGCCTATCCCGGCAATGCGAACGCGAACGAGCGGTGGCAGCTCTATCGCGCGGTCCCTGCGGGCTATGACGTGACGATCACCGGCGTGGCTGAGGGCGCGACCCGCACCGTCATCGGCGGCGTGCGCTATGCCGTCACGGTCCACGCCCATGCCTACACGGCCACCGTCACCACGGCGGCGACGTGCACGACGCCCGGCGTCCGCACTCATGCCTGCGCCTGCGGCGAAAGCTACACCGAGGCGATCCCGGCAACGGGCCACAGCTATGTCCGCACGGAGGAAAACGGCAATTACGTCTACACCTGCTCCGCCTGCGGCGACAGCTACACCGAGCCGGTGAAGACCGCGACCTATGACTCCGTGAGCATGCTCACGTCCGGCGGCCGCTACGTTCTCACGGTCTACGCCAGCGGCGGCTACTATGCCATGACGCACGACGGCACGACGATCGGTGCGCAGGCCGTCACCATCGAAAACGGCCGGATCACCTCCGACGTGACCGAGAGCATGCTCTGGGATTACTCCAACGGCTGTTTCAGCTTCCAGAGCGGCACGACGACGTATTACCTCTATAAGTCCGGCAATTCCTCTCTGCGCATCAGCACGTCCGGCACGAGCGTCTCGTACTGGTATAACCGTCTCGGCTTCGGCAATGCCTACCTGCGCTACTCTAACGGCTCGTTCTATCTGACCCGCTGGAACTATTCCTACTGCTACCTGTTCCAGGAAATGAACTGAATCTGACGGGAAAAATGCGACCGGGACCGGCTCAAAAGAGTCGGTCCCGGTTTTGCGATTTTATGAATATCTTGTGGAAGATTTTGCTAAAATCGGTATTTAGCTTCTAGATAAAGTCCGGATGCAATCCTACGCTGGGGAAAGAGTGAAATCAGTCAAGCATTTGTGGTGTGTTTTCCCTTGCGATTAGCGCGTGGGATGTATGAACCACTTTATATATGATTTTTTCATGGCCCTGTTCACCCCTGCATAAATGGGTTTTCTATTGATTGCTTCATAGGAGCGGTTCTAAAGCCTTACACAGTTCGGCCTTTTGTGCAACAGACTGCTCATCCAGAGCGCCAGCTGTGTCTTTCTGCAAAAATAATATGCGTTACGAGTAATAATGCGTTCCGCTGCCTGACTGATGAGCCGAATATGCGCAACAGCCTACGCAGTTTTCCCGCCGTAATTTAAAGGACAGTTTTTAGCTTCTACTTCGAGCATTGGGTCTATATGCGGCAGGCGTGTTAGGAAGGAAACGCCTTCACACAAAGTGATCTCGCGCGATCATGGCCAGCCGCTCCCGCAGGTCGGGGCTGAAGCCTGCGAGGTCCTCGAGCGTGATGGTCTTGTCATCCAGCAGATAGAGCAGGTTATAGTACATTTCGGAGCGGCTGACATCGGCCACGACACCGACGCGCTTCTTGTCCTTGCGAAGCCTCTTCTCCAGCTCCCAGAACTTGTCGGATGCCTTGCCGGGCCCGGCCAGCAGGGCCGCGTAGGATTCGGCCAGCTGCTCCATGCAGCGCTCCTGCCACTCCGGCAGCCTTTTGCGGAACAGCTTCCAGTCGGATTCGTTTACGGGCAGCATGGGGGACCTCTTGTGTAGAATAATTTGACGTTTGCAGGGATGACAGAATGTCTGATGCGGCTTTACTCCCGGTTCTCCAGCCGCCTGCGGATGGCGTTCAGCCACGCGCCGTTGTATTTGAAATACTGAGGCCCGGCGACCGAATTCCGGGTCCCCAGCAGATGCTTCGCCAGTGCGGTCAGGGACCATATTTCGTCCTGAAAGCGCACATGCTTGTCGTCGACGACGGTGCAGCGCTCGCCGGTTGTTCATTCCCGCGGCAGCAGAATTCCAGCTCCGCTCCCTCGGAAATGCCGCATTTGGAAAATGCGAACGGGGAGACCCGTTCCCGGTGCTGCTCCTCGATCTGCCGGGCCAGCGCCTCGTCCTGCTGCGCTGTTGTCGTCACCCTCCGTTTTTTCAGACGGTGGTGGAAGCCGTTGATCTCCGCGATCGCCTCGAGGATCGCGTAAGCGTCCTCCGGCGGCATGGCATAGAATTCCCGGATGCGGCGCTTGCCGTCCACTTCTTCGGCAGAACGCAGATCGGGGGTTCAGCTTGCCCAGAATGGAGTGGAGCTTCTTGTCCGAGAGGGCGGAATCCACCTCGTAGGTGGCGTACACCCGGAACGCAAAGGGGACCGCCGTGCTGCGGTTCAGCTCCGCGAGCCGCTGCTTTACATCCGTGGCATAGCCGATCTTCCCATATTGCGGGAAGGAGGGATTCGTGAGAATGTAAATGTATCCGGTCGTGGTCGTCCGGGTCCTTTCGTGAGGGTGGAAAGATTGTGCTGTTTTGGGCCTCATAATAGGCCTCCCTGGCATCGGAGATCAGCTTCTCAATACTGACGTATTTAACGGCTTGCTTCTTCTCTCAGCGCAATTTGTGCGGATCGCAACTAACGATATGCTTGTGAACACAAACGGCACGGTCTTTGTCTCAGTGCACCGCGTGTAGATCGCAACGGGTACCACACCGGGGAGTGGCTGTACGTCGTGCTTTGTCTCAGCGCACCGCTTGCAGATCGCAACCTGGAGCAGCAGGCCTATAACCGATGGTACAACGACTTTGTCTCAGCGCACCGCTTGCAGATCGCAACGGCAAATGTGCATAAAGCACCGCGTGCGGATTTGTGGAATGCGCTGTAAGTCGGTAGATAGCTTTTCGCAGCACGAAGATCTGCTGCGCGCTGACTATTTTCCCGAGCTCTTCTGCTACCAAAGCAGCCTCCGCTGCCATTAACGGTAGCCCCGGACGGACAATCGACCGGTTTTCTCCGGTGCGAACGGCACCGGCATTTTATGTCTTCCTGGCCTTCGCGTCAGGCAATGCTTCTGCGGATGCCCATACTGGAGGGTGTTTTGGGGAGAGCGTGCAGGCGCTCGATTTCCCGATGATGGTACTGCACAAAGGCGGGATAGTCCCGCACGATGGAATCGTGATCAAGAGTTTTTGAACAGGAGTCATAATGCTGCAGCAGGAAGGCGGAATAGAGATCACGTTGGAGATGCTCACCGTCCTGCATTTCGTTCCAACGCCGGGAAAGAGACTTTTTAACATATTCACCGGTCAAATGATTATATTGGCTTGCTTTGATATCTGCCGGGTTGATCTCTACAACATTCGGCAGCCCGAGAGACTTGCATTTTTGCCGCAATATTTCGATCAGCATGGCGGGTGCCTTGTTGGCAATGGACTTTCCAAACCGCTTTTTGCTTCGGGGCTTTCCGGTCTTTTCAGATATCACGGTCTTCTTTGCCCGGTGCGTCAGGGAAGACCATTCCATTTTTTCCACATAGAAATGATCACCCAAGGACAGCAAATGGTTCGCCAGTTGAATGTGCTGGAGCTTTCGTATTTCAGCCTGACGGTGCTGCAGATATTTCAGTTCCTGTTGGCTCCTCCGATATCGCTTGGACTTATTATGTGTTAACTTGACACCGCGCCGGATCGTGCCGTCCTCGGCATAGTTATCCGGGTTGGTTGCCCTTCTGCTCCGGTCCATTTTTCGTTGCAGGCAGCGCTTTTCCTGCTCGATGTTCTGTACCCGATCTGCCAGTTCGACGAGTCCGGCCGCCCCGGCGGCAGAATAGGCCAGTGTTTGCGGCCCGATGTCCAGCCCGATGGGGCCGCTGCCGATAGGGTGAACCGCTTTTCCGGTAACGGGATCAGCCTTGATCGCAGGCTTCCCCTCCAGAACGAGCTGGGCATACCAGCGGTCTCTGCGCTTTCCGGGCCGGCGGACCAATCGGACAAGCTTTACTCTGCGCTGCAGCATATCGGTCTCGTAGGCATTGTCCGGCGATAGCTTCAGAGGCAGCTTCAGGCCCTTCCACTCGATGTAGGCCCCGCGGAACATGATCTCCCTGCCGCCGCTTTTTCCCGTTCTGGAGTAGCCCTGCACAGAATTTACCTCACCGGGTCTTTTGTAATGTACCTTCTTGCCGCCCTTTTTGAACAGAACCTTATCAAAGGCCGCCCAGACCTGCGGTGCGATCCCGTGAACGGCAACGCTCGAGCCGATGTTATCACGGAAGTGCTTGTAATATTTTCCCATATCTGTAGTGAAGGAATAATCCGTAAACCCGGCCGTTTTTAAACTTTTTCGCCGCTCTTTGTATAGGCCTTTCAGTTTGGCTTGATCACCGGGATCATTCCAGTCCAATGCCCGTATTTTCCGTTCATTCTCCCGATATTCGGCAGTCCGCTTTATCTGTACAAGCCGTTTCAGCTCTGCATGGACCAGCGTGTTATAGAGCTGCCGCGCGATCTCAAAGCGCTTGGCAAGACGGTCCTCCTGCCACTTTTCCAGTTTTAACGGTAAAGTCAGGCAGCAGGTATCTGTGCTGCTCTTTTTCACAGGACTCCCTCCTTGCCGGCTGCAGCAAAATGCGATCCGGATCGTTTAGAACTATTTTATCATTAGGTGTGAAAAAATACAAGCTGTGTGACAACAGTTTCCTGTCCAAATTCCTTTCAAAACTGCAAGGATAGAATTGTTTGCGGAGCGCTGCAGCGCCCCGCAATGTCTTTTTATCAGTCCATAATTCCATACCGCTTCATCAGCTCGATCCGCTCTTTTCCCAGCTTGATGGAGCCGGAGGCGCTGTTGTCCGTGCCGGACTGCTTCTCGCTGGCATAGTGCGCAATGCGCTGCACCCACGCGACCGGCAGCAGGTACGGACGCTTTTTGAGATAGGGATAGCGGCGCTCCAGATACTCGCGCTTGGGGAATACCGTGCTCAGAACGCTGCTTTTTTCACCGGTGCGGCTGGCCTTGACGGCGTTCAGCGTGACGGTGGAGGAATGGAGGCGCGTCAGGTCGTTGGAGCCGTACACGCCGCCGCAGAGGCTGTCGTGCAGCAGCGGCTCTACGTCGATGGAAGCATCCCAAGGCATGGGCAGGTCAAAGTCAATGCCGAGATAGTCTCTGGCAATGCGGAACGCCGCCGCGGCGAAGGTCGCCGCGTGGACGCTCTCGCACTGCTCGTGCAGGCGCTGCCAGTCGATTTCCGCGTGATACGCCCGCGCCCACAGGCCAATGTCGCAAAACTGCCGCGCCCCGATGCCGCTGCGGACGAAGTGCTTGTAGGCGTGCAGGATCAGGTACAGCAGGTGCTCATGGGGTGGCATGGTCAAGAAGCCATCTACCTCGATGGGCTTGAGGTCGGTAAAAAAGTGGTTCAGCTCGTCGTGGGTGTCCTCAGAAGAATCGAATAAGTGCCGGTGCAGCTCGATGTAAAGCGGGCTGCCGTTTTTTGTGTAGGACACCTCGTCCGCCGTTGCCAGCTCGTCCACAGGCGTGTCGATGGTCAGACCGTTTGCAAGAAGCTGCTTATGGCAGGCCATAAACTCCGCGTCGGAAATGTAGAGGTCGTCGTCCGCGCTGATGCGGTGATCCTTCAGCGGATACAGTCGGCTGCAAAGCTGCCCTTTGACCACAATGGGATGAAGCCCCGCCGAACGCAGTTTGCGATAGAGGTCGGCAAACTCTGCCGAGCGCACGGTCTGATTCAGCACCTGCCCGATGACTTGCTGCTTGGTCACAGCGAACAGCGCAGCGTTTTCCCCGGCAGCAGGCATCTTGCGGACGGCCTCGAAGAGGATCGGCAGCAGCTTCTGCTGCCCCGCCAGCGCGAAAACGGCAGGCCAGTCCACCTTTTCGATGGGCAGGTCACTGCCGGAGATAGCAGCTCTGGCGATATGCAGGAATTGTGTTTCGGTGGTGGTCAGGGTCATGTTCGTGTGCCGAACCCTTTCTCTGTGTTTTTCGATGGCGTGGGCGATGAGCAGCGAGGTGGAACCGATGAACGCGCCCAACGTGTTGCAGATCACGTCGTCCGTCTCCGCAAGCCCCAACGCGCAGCGGTACTGGGCGTACTCGATTCCCGCGCTGAGCGCGCAGCCGACGAGCGTTGTGAGGATGATTCTGCCCCAACGGTGCCAGCTTCGCGGCAGGGCGTTCGAGAGCGTCAGTCCTAACGGGAAGAAGAGGAAGACGTTCATCAGCATCTCGCGGTAGAGCTCCGGCTGCTGGCGGGCAGCGGAAAGCGCAGCGAAGGGCGTGAGGATGAGTTCGTAGTTGCCGGGTGTGCGGGTCAGGATGGTGGCGTAGAGGATGATGAAGGCAGCGATAAAGCATAGTGCCGCATTGATGATAGTTCGTTTTTTCTGATTTTTGTGCTGGGAGAGCATCGCCCAAACGATAAGCAAGACCAGCATCAGAAAAATGACCATGTGCAGGGGCAGAGCGTAAATATGTCGCATCATAATGGTGCTCATCTGGCCAGAATATCTGCAATTCTTTTGCTGGCAAAGCCATCGCCATAGGGATTCGCAGCGGTGCTCATTTGGGCGTATTCTTCTGGGGATTCCAAGAGAAGCTTGAAGTTGCGATAGATATTTTCTTCATCTGTGCCGACGAGCTTCAGTGTTCCAGCCTTGATTCCTTCCGGACGCTCCGTGGTATCCCGCATGACAAGAACCGGTTTACCCAGTGACGGGGCTTCCTCCTGAATACCTCCGGAGTCTGTCAGGATCATGTAACTACGAGCCATAAAATTGTGAAAATCCAGCACGTCCAGCGGCTCAATAATATGAATGCGCTCATCCCCGCCAAGAATCTCATCTGCCGTTTGGCGAACCACGGGGTTCATGTGAATGGGGTAAATTGCTTTCACATCGGGGTGCTCATCCATGACTCGTCTTATTGCCCGGAACATATGCCGCATGGGCTCACCAAGGTTTTCACGGCGATGCGCTGTAATCAAAATCAACCGGCTGCTCAATGCCCATGTCAGTTCGGGATGGGAATAGTTTTCACGCACTGTGGTTTTCAGCGCGTCGATTGCCGTATTGCCGGTCACATAAATGCTGTCCGCATTCTTTCCCTCGCGCAGAAGATTCTGCTTTGAGAGTTCGGTAGGAGCAAAGTTGTACTGGCTGATGATACCGACCGCCTGCCGGTTGAACTCCTCCGGATAAGGGGAATAGATATTATATGTCCGCAGACCCGCTTCCACATGTCCAACGGGAATTTGTAAGTAAAAGCAGGCCAATGCCGTCACAAATGTGGTAGATGTGTCACCGTGTACCAGTACAATATCTGGGCGAACCTCTTCCAAGACGGATTTAATGTGGTTGAGAATATTAGTCGTAATATCAAACAGCGTTTGCTTGTCCTTCATAATGGACAGGTCATAATCCGGAACGACATGGAATGCCTCCAGCACCTGATCCAGCATCTGACGATGCTGGCCTGTAACACAAACGATTGTCTCTACATCCCGTCGTGTCTTCAGCTCGTTGACCAGCGGACACATTTTTATTGCTTCCGGCCGAGTGCCGAAAACCAGCATGATTTTTTTCAATTGTGCACCTTACTTTCGTTCATCTTATCGTCAGAAATATACACTTTTGTTGGTTAAAGCGGCGATTCTTAATCATGAGTGCCCATCTGTCACTTATGTTCATTCACTGAAAGGCAATCTCACGGTTAGTTTTCAATACAACTAAGAAAGCGCAGCCTCGTTAGATATAAATGTTTACCGTTCTATACAGAAGAAGTCGTTTTCATATACTTCATTAGAGTTCAATTATGCAATCTGCTTTCTAATCTTTTTTTCAGCAGATAACCGACATATCCCGTTGCTGTAGATATAAGCGCAACAACAAAATAGGTCCAAATATTGTGCGCTATCTTCTTACCTATCGTTTCGATAAACATTGGATGGATACAGTAAACAATTGTGCTGAGGTTTCCCAGCAGAATCGCGCATTTTGCCTTTCTTTCATCTTGAAATTGCGCAAACTCCAGAATCAAATGGAACAAGAAGTATATTGTCGGAAGGGTGCAGATAATATAGGATACCTTCTCAATACCCAAATTCCGCAATGTAAATGCCTCAACGTTCAAAAGGCCAAATGAAATTACAAGGCTAACTGCATAGCGCCGCCCGGCGCGTCTCTCTCTCTCTTTCTCTGCCGACCTGAACTCCAAGCAAAATCAGCGGAGGCAGAATGGGGAGTCTGGAAAAATGGTTCAGCAACCCAAGTGACGGCATGATACCTGTCGGCAAAAAGGATTTGTATGTATAAGTAAAAATCGCAATCGCCCAGCAAATCAATATCAGCAGCCACTGGCGTTTGGCGGGAACCAATCTAAGAAGTATATAAGCCAACGGCAATGAGTAGAGCAGATAAAGCAAATACCACAGGTGATAATGTGAACCGTCCGTCACCGTAGCGAATGCGTAATCTACAAACGCCATAGGGGAAAGCCAACCTGTCTGAATCCAAAAAGGAATAGAAAACACCAGATAAAGACACGTCCAAATAAAATACAGTACGAAGACTTTCTTCCATTGGCGGATGAACAATTGCAAATTGCTATTCGTCTTTTCAAGCATAGCTCCAAATGACAGTTTATTACCAAGATAATATCCTGTACATACTGCAAAAAATGGGACAGCCATTTGACCAACAATTTTAACTGCAAAGAAGTTTATTGTATCGTTTATATCTATGAAGGGATTCGTATGGATTCCAATCACAAGTAGTGCCGCGAGATATTTGGCAATAGCTACTGCCGAATTCCTGCTCTGTGTCATATCTTAATTTGCGCCTCTCTTAATCATATAGTTGACCGGCATACAATTACTTTCCACAGCTTTGACGAAATCATGTATTATCTGGCGCATATGATTGCAGTTGGCAAGCATCCTATCAGATTCTGAAAATAATCCTTTACGTTAGTCTATAAGTTATTTTGCGAACACCTTATGGACAACACGACAGGTAAGATTCTTGAAATACTGAAATTCTTCTTTTTTATGGAAGCATAGGAAGAACACTAAGTTGGGAACCACACAGCAGATCACGAATTTCAGTATTACATCCACCAAGGCTGAAATGTGAATCAGTGCACAAATGCCGTAGCAAATAGCTCCAGCTAGGAGCAGGATCAAGGCGTATTGTCCATACTTCTTGAAATAGATGGACACCTTCTCTTCAAGGCCATATTTAAATACTGCGTATGGATCGTACCATGTATTTGTCAGCGCTCTGGATATGGCTGTAGCGAATAGGATTCCAAACAGGCCCCACATCTTCCCAAGCCATATTGAACAGACCAAGTTGATCGCCGCTGTTACGATCAAGAGATAGCGGCCCTGCCGAAACAGGCCCATTGTATTTTTGTACGTCCAAACGGCGCTTTGCATGCCGACCATGTAAAAGTTCAGCGCGATCACAAACGGGATTGAAATTGGAAGCACATAGGAACTTCCAAACAGTAGCCTCACGATATCTGTTGATACAACAAATATTCCGATGGATGCCCAGCCAAAGAGCCAGAAATTTGCAAGGTTAATGATATTGAACATTGCAATCTTTTTCTCTTTTGACTCGACTGCATTCAGATTGCCAACACTGGCGGTAATTCCGTTAAAAAGCTGGTTCAGAAGCGAATTCAAGGTTCCCGACAGCAACGTATAATTAGACGCAAGGCCAACCGTTGCAAGCCCATTAAAAAAAGTGATGATAATATTGTCCGTACTATTTACAAGCAGCCCGCACAGTTTCCAAATGACAAGGGCGCGTATGTTACGGGCAAGTACCCCCTTCTCATCTTTACCAAGCGGTTTGATATTTTTCTCTGCAATATACGGATACTCTTTCCTGGCGATATACGAAACAACGATGTTGTATACAAACGCGCCAATGCACTGGATAATCAGATACCCGATATAATGGTGTGTTGCAAAAAGCCAGATAATTTGCAACACGCTCTGAGCGACCGTAATAATGTAATTAACGCCCGTAACAATATAGTTCTGCTGGGCTGCCATTAGTAGGGAAGCGCGATAGCTGAAAAAATATGTGCTGGCGGCATTAAACAAATATAAGCCGTAAAGGAGATAGATGTTTTCCTGAATATTTGGCTCATCAATAAGCAAATGCAGGAAAGGCATTAATGCCACGCCAATTACAGCAACAGCAACGCCAATTACACGGTAGCACTGTCCGTAGAACTCCACTAGGGACGCGACTTTTTCTTTGTCATCGACCGCCAAAGGCTTGTACAGTGCATACACGATAGCGCTGCCAATTCCAAGTTCGGCAAGGCTCAGCATGCTGAGAATATTTGTAAACAGCCCGCTTACGCCTAAATATTCCGCAGAAAGTGTACGCGTAAATACCATACGGCAAACAAGGCCAAGCACTGTATTCAGTGCATAGCCTCCCAGTCCCGTGATAATATTCAAAACAGAATACTCAGTGCGTGATTTCTTTCTCATGCTTCCTCTTCAAACTAATTCTTACTTGCCTCGCATATTGCCCGAAGCGCCATCCCCTGCGCAAACGGCATGATATCGTAAGTCTGCGCAAATATTCCAATCCCCTTGGTATCACCTTGGCAGTCATCAATTGCGCCTGTGAGTCGTGTCCTTTTCAGCAATATCGAAAGGCAGCGATGTGAATTGTCTCTGTATACGCTATTTTTCAATAGTGTCGCGCATTCGGCATAAAACCATGCCATAGCCGCCGTCGCAGAACTATCATAAGTCCCTTCACGCTGTAAAATAGAGCCAAACCCACCGTCGGTACGCTGATACTCAACATAGGCTTGTGCGGATTCCGAAATCCACTGCAAAACTTCTGCCTGATATTCGGGTGTCTGTAGCTGGTGATATGTATCCACTAATCCAATCAAATACCACGCCGTACCGCGCCCCCAACCATAAACGCCAAGCGGCAACTTGCTCTTGATATTGAATGCATGATTGGGAAGGGCTGTGCCAGCCAACAGACCATATGTGTGATACATTCTCAATTGGTCTACCGCGAGTTTTTCACATTGACTATCGTGATAAACCTGTGCATATAATGCCAGAAACGGACATGTCAATCCCAAAGTATCCACATACATTTCGGGGTTGTCTCGCCCCCCAGTATATGAGATCATACCATAGTCGTTGACATTCTTCCTGATCAATTCAATTGAATAATCCATTGCCGGTCGGACTGCCTGCGGATCTTTCGCCGCTTTCAAAACAGCAAAAGACAGCATTCCGCAGTCCACAGCAACCGGCTTCTTTTTCCACATTCCGGCACCGTCTATCAGATCATTCACCGCCTGCTCGGCGGCAACATGAGAGCTTTCATCATTGCATTCCAGCAGGCCGAGGATCAGGGCAGCCTTCTGCCATGACTGGATCGATCCACTTCTGTACTTGCCCTGAATGAAATCAAGAAGCATATAACGGGAGTTATCTGTGATTTTTACTGTCGGTGTGTGTTTTACCCAGCGGCGCGCGGTTCTTTCGATTACTGCGGGCCATTCCTGCTCATCCCATCTGCCAATATGAAATCGGCAGTAACGATTTTTCAAGTAAAACAAGAAATCAATTCCGTAGTTGACAATGCAAAACGCCAGCACGATTCCAAGAAGTACCTTCATCATCTGCACATCAGCTCCTCAACTGCGTCCCTTGCCAGTAATGCTCGTGCTTTATATTCCGGCATAGTCTTTATCAAATGATCACGTACTGTCGTTTCGTTTGCGGACAGCCAATCAAATCCGTTTGCCAATTCGTCCGGATTTCGCAACTCTTGCACCGGCAAAACGTAGTGCTCCTCCGTACCGAAAATATCCCGCGCGATCCCTTTTGATTTCACAGAGTAACCGAGCACCAATGTTGGCACGCAGGTGGAATAGGCCGCAATCGTTGCGTGAGTACGGGCGCCGATGAACATTCTGCAACGGGAGATATAGCCCTTTAATTCACAGCAGTTATGATCTTCTACGAGTACTACGCGGCCAGTAGAAGCAAACTTTTCATATAAACTGCGGAGTGGAATCCGATCATCGCTATTCTCAATGACAACATGAGGGATCAAAGCAATGGTTGCATCTGTGGTATCCAGAATGCGCTCAATCAGACGGCAGTATGCTTCGTAGGCAACGCCACCGTCTTTCGCACATTGCATGATAAGCGGGCTCGCGTTAATACCGATGGTGTTGCCTTCTTTCCAGCCTTCAGGCAACGGCAATTCTACGCTGTCCAGCACGAATGCAGGGTCAGCCACGAGAATCGTGTTTGGATTCACAGCTTTCAGTGTTTCATAGCTGATACTCTCTCTCGCAGTTATAAGATCGTATCGCGCAATGTCTTTTGCAGTGGTGGTATCCATCTCGGATGGCTCAAAAGAGCATCCCCAGAATACTGTTTTACCACCTTTCTCATGGATGATTTGATTATAATGTCCCAAAATGTCTTTGCCAGCATAGCAGTAGTTGTCTCCGCCAATTGACAGGTAAATATCGCCGCTCTGTATAGCCGAAAAGAACGATTCATGGGCAAACCTTGTATATAAATAATCGCTTCCTGTGAGTTTGTGATGTACTTTGAAGCGGAGCAATTTCATGCCAGTCAAATCTTGCTTCTTGTCCTCGCGGATGTCGGCGAGATCATTCAACCCATAAGCAAGATCCGAATCAGGCATTGTGCTCCAGAGGGTTGCTGGCATATTCAATATTTTCGCGGAAGCACGAACGATTGCTTCGCACCCATGGTTAGCACTTCCGCCATGATAATAGAAACTTACCCTTTTCATTCCATACCGTCCTGATCATGTGTTCTGCGGGCATATTCTTCGCAGCTTATTTGGCACTCTTACAATGAGTGTATATAGCGCTCGGTAAAACAGATATTTTCCTTTATACGGATCGCTGCTGCCTGCCAAATTAGCTCTACAGCGATGCAACCCCAAATAGTAATAGTAACTTGAAACACAATCGATTTTCCCAAAACCGCTGCGATTCTTTAGGAGGCACTTTTCCAGCGTCCTATTAAACGTATCTTTCCGCATAGTGCTCGTCAACGCACCGTCATGCCAGCGGTATGCATAGAGTTTTTGCGGTATACAGGCCGGTTCATACTTTGCACAAATACGCTGCCAATAGTCGAAGTCTTCTACAAGGGTCATTTCTGGATCGTATTCTCCCACAGTTTCGTATACTTTTCTGGAATACAAAAAGCATGCACCGACAGGATTGGTTCCCACAATGGACTTCTTTGCAGCATTACTAACCATAATGCATTCTACGATGTCACCATCGCCATTGATCACGTCGCACGAAGCAAATGCGAATTCCTCTTCCTGCTGTACCAAAGCGTTGTGCATTGTCTCAAGCGCCGTTGGATAATAGTAATTGTCATCGGATGTCCAGGTAAGGAAGTCGCCTTTTGCCAAGGAAAATCCCCGGTTTAATGTCTTCGGAAGCCGCATATTTTCAGAGTTTTTATAATAACAAATGCGGTGATCCTTCGCCGCATACTCCTGCGCAATAATCGCAGTATTATCGGTCGAACCATCATCAATAATCAATAGTTCCCAATTCGCGTAAGTCTGCGCCAAGACACTATCTATACTTTTGCGCATATATTTTTCGCCGTTATAGATTGGCAGCACAATACTAATCAATGATTCCATGCTTTGCTCCATTTTGTTTTTTACAGTCCAATCTTCAGCGCATTGCGGACACGACATGCAGCTATCAAACTGCTCTTTGCCATGTTAAACCAAAGTCTTTCTTTCATGTTGCATCCTTCCATCTGAAATGGATGCGTTTCCATTATGTTCTCAAAGTTGGTTAGTATCTTTTCAGCCTCAGCTTTGTCCTGCGCCCGCAAGGCTAACTGTCCCTGATAGATGCAGGTAAACCAAAGATCCTTAATGGCCAGTGGCGATAATGCAGGAAAACGCTCTTGTATGTATGCGCAGCGCTGTACCTTCGCTTCGACAGCATCCAGCCGTTTTAGTGAATATCCTTCGCCCATAATGCTGCCGCCGCGCTGAAGGTAGTAATAGCCTATGTGATCTGAAACTGACACCCTTTGGGTTCTGCCAACCGCCTGATAGCTCCAGAAAACGTCCTCGTGGTATTTTCCTTTGGGGAACAGAATGTCTCTGACCAGTGCTGTCTTATAAAGCTTGTACCAAACCGGCTGCTTGAGCCATGACTCTTCAATAATTGCTCGCATGGCTTCTTCTTGGTTCAGAACACAACTGCCCTCCCGCGTCAGCGTGCGAGACGGCGTTTTGTCCTCCCATACCATCTGCACACCACAGGCCGCGATGTCGCTGTTATCTTCCGCCAAGCGCCGATAAAGGTGCTCGTACATATCAGGTGCGATCCAATCATCGCTATCGACGAAAGCCATCAGTTCCCCAGTTGCAACCGCCATCCCTGCATTTCGGGCATCGGACAAGCCGCCGTTGGTCTTGTGTATCACCCGAATACGGCTATCCTTTTCTGCCCATGCATCACACATGGCCGGGCAGTTATCAGGTGATCCGTCGTCCACCAGGATGATTTCCAGATTCGTATATGTCTGGTTCACGATAGCTGACAAGCACTTATCCAGATATGGCTCCACCTTATAGACGGGCACAATAACGCTGATCTTTGCAGTATCCACAGGGTTCACCTCCCGGCCTCCAGAATACTCGTAACAATCTTAGCTGGTTCAAAATCATCCAGCGGCACATTCCGAACAGAGCCAATGTCACCAGATTCTATCTGCCGAATTGCGCGAGTGATATCTTCCACAGTGTTCCGACAGAAAACATATCGATTAAACTTGCCAAAGTAATCTTTCAGCGCATCCTGCTCATCCTCTGTGCCATCAAGGATAAATAGAATCGTTTTGTCCGTTGCAGAGTACTGATATATCTTACCAGGTATTTGTCCGCCCTGCCGATTGCAGAGAAACACAAGAACATTGGTGCCGTCCTCGATTGGTTTCAGTTCTGCTAAAGGAAGGCGCGGATGAATATGGATCTTATCTGTCGAACGGAAAAGGTTGCTCGGGTTTCCACAGATATTGACCTCGACTCCTGCATCGTCTGCCGCTATATAGAATGGTTCTAAGTCTCTTGCCGCTGGCGCATAGTCACCAAAGTAGCCATAGATATTTCGCTCAGAGGATCTATGTACAGGCGTGGCGTTCTTGTAGTATGCAGGTAGTGGCATCCAAAACATCTTTTCTGCCGACTCAGGAAATAGCTTCTGCTGATTCCGCAGCGTCAGCGGACTGACATAGCAGACTTTTTCCGCTAACGACAGCAACCGCTTTTCTTCCCGACGTACACACTCCTGACTATTGAAGCCATACACATCAGAATACCAAGGATCCTCCCAGATCTGGATCCAGTGTTTGGCTTTGATCCTACTTGTTTTGAGAAGCCTGTATGCAGCCAAGTGGCTAACCGGGGGATGCGAAATCGAAATCACAAGGTCGAAGCTAACGTCGCAGGAAAATCTCTTGCATTTTTGATAAAATACCTTATCCATACCATAAGGACCATATAATACGCGGATTCGGCTTTTTATGCTCTGAAGCAGGCCATCTGGCTGTCTACTAGGCGTAGCAACCGTTCCTTCCGTATGCTGCTCATCTGCGCTGAACATACCTTTTTTGAAGTGCGAAAGACGTTCGTATAGGGAAATGGCCCGTATATAGTGACGATCGATCTCATCCGGAATTTTCATTGACAAGTCTGCCGGGTAGTCTGCCGGATCTATACTCAATGACGATACATGTGCGCCAGCATCAACAAGTCCTTGCAGATACGCAAGGTGGCATAGATTTGCAGAGCTGTTTACAGACAGGCAGTATCCATTTATGACCAAGACATTCATATTATTTACCTTTGTGAATCAGTTTCAGCAGCATATCTTCCACTGCACGGACAGTATTTTCCGTGCTGAAGGTCTTACCTCGTTCGATAGCCCTTTCTTTATAGTAGGCAAGCTTGTCCGGATGGTCGATCAAATCCTTGATTCCCTGATACAACGCTTCCTCGCTGTTTTCAGTCACGATGCCCCATTCGTTGTGTTCACCCAGCATCTCCTTCATGCCGGATACCTCAACGGTGCAGACCGGGGTTCCAACAATCAGCGCCTCGGTGGCTGCGGTAGAGAACCCCTCCGCAAAGCTGGCGCAGACGAAAAGGTCGCATTTTGCAACATACTTATAGGGATTGGTCTGGTAGCCAAGCAAGGTGACCGCTTCTTGCAGGTCACTTGCTTGAATATATCGTTCCATCTCCTGCTGAAGCGGACCGATACCAAGAATGTAGAGATGGACGGGATACTCCTCATCCCGCAGGCGCTTGATGATGGACAGCAGACGCATATAGCCCTTGGATTCCTTCAGCGTTCCGACCACCATCAGTCGTATTTTTCCGTCATCCATCAGCTCTGGCGCGGTATCATCTGCATGAGTCAGTATTTTCTCGGATTCCACCGTGTTGTACAGCACACGACATGGCTTCTGGAAATTCAGGATGCAGCAGAAATCATCATGGACATACTGCGAGACGCACACTGTCTGGTCAAAGCGGTCGTAGCACTCGCGCGCTTCGCGCTCACTGCGGAACGAGCCTGACAGGCGTTCCATCGTATGCTGCTCCACATGAATCCACGATACGAGCTTGGTATTCGCGTCTTGGCAACCACTGATAACGCGCGCAGAGGGGCCTTCCAGATAGGAGACTTCAATATCGTAATGCTCCTTCACACACATGCGGTGCAGCTGCGCCGGAGTCAGCAGCTTCATTAGCTTGCTGTTACCCGGCACCTCTTTCGGGAATACCGCACGGAAGTGAATATCTGACGCAAGGAACTGCTCATTCACACCGCCGCCAAAAAGCACTGTCACAGAGATATCAAATATTGAACGATCCATGTTGTTGACCAGATTGACCAGCACCTTTTCGGCACCGCCTTGGCCGAGGTCATGGATGAGAAAAAGGATTTTTTTCATTGCTTCACCTCAATCGCATTCCAATTCCAGTGCAATTTATTTCTTGCGCAGCCTTTTCCCATGCAAAAATTTGTACAGCCAGGTTGGGCAAAAGCCCTTTAAAACAGGGATACATGCTTGTGCATAAGAAAAACTCTGGCCGCCAAACGCCTTCCCTGCTCTCAAAATGACCTTGCTCTCGTTGATCCGGCTTTGAAACGTTCTACGCGAGATTGCATTGCGGTCATCGCGCATACTATACAGGATTTCTTGTGTATTAAAGCCGCGGTAACCGGCAGCGTACATCCGAACCCAAAGATCGTAGTCTTCAACACGCAGCGTATCTTTGTTTTCAGAATATCCGCCCAGCTCCTCCAGAATATCTCGGCGCATAAGTGCCCCTGCATGGCAAAACTGAGAGCCATGCAGAAGATCCTTTGGCTGAGGCGCGGCGTCATAGATCATTTTTCCAAAGATGCCTTCATCATCGAAAAAGCTCATGGAGCAACTGATAACACCCGCCTCCGGGTGCTCGGCATACAGTGCCAGTTCCTTTTCAAACCGGTCCGGTGTGCAGATATCATCGCCGTCCATACGGGCGATATACTTCCCACGCGAGGCGGACAAGCATTTGTTCAAGGTCGCATTCAGTCCGAGATTTTTTTCATTCCTCAAAAGGACAATGCGCTCATCGTTCCGCTGAAATTCACTGGCAACCTGCCACGTTTCATCAGACGATCCATCATCGCAGATGATAAACTCCCAGTCCGATACCGTCTGGTGCTGAATGGCGGCAATCGCCTCCGGCAGAGTGCGGGCGCAGTTGTATGCACCCATAATCACAGAAATAGTTGGATTCATAATCCTCACGTCACAATCCTAAGTAGTTCCAAACCGTTATTCTGGAAAACTCCTGCGCAAAGTTCTCGTTGATCGCATTTCCATAATAGAAGTACACCAGATAACAGGCGACCATTGACACCGTCAGGAAGCGCCTGTCCCTCGCAGAAAGCTTTTTGAGTATCATCGGCAAGACAATTGCCGGAAATATAGAAAAATAGTTCGCCAGCCGTCCAAAGTAGTTTGCCGTACCAAATAGGCCGACAAACATGATACACGCATAGAGAAAGCTGAGATTGATAAACACATTGTCTGCCGCACTGCATCGACTGACGCGGCGCTTGAGAAAAAACGTCAGCAGCACCGGGACGCTGGCAACCAGCACTCTGAATACGTTAACGCCCTCGCCAATGAACTCTTCCGCGTTGTACCCGTCACCCAAAAGAGCTGCCGTGTTGACGATCGTCTCAATAATGCTCGGCAGTGTCAGTCCTGCAATCACGGTAAGCGCCAGCAGGAGCCATGTCCCGCCGGACCACGGTTTAAAGCGGAGGATTGGAATCACCAAAAACAACAGAATATACGGATGAAATGTAGCCGCCAGCAGCACGATTGCCGCAAATCGAATCCATTTATGGTTCAGCGCATACGGGATCGCCGCAAGCCCAATGGCAATTGAAGTGCACTGCTTCATAGCCGCCAAAGAAAACAAGTAGCCGTGCGCACAAACAAAAAGAAAAATCGACAGCGTAAAGTTGCTGGAATACCGTTTCAAAAAAGTAACCGCCGATGCCACAAACAAACTCGAATAGAACAGCACAAAGCTCTGGGCACTGAAACCGGCAGCCTTCATCAGTGAATTGAGCAAGATAAACCCTGGATTGTCTCCGAGCCTCCAACTGAACTCTGTCAGGATATCCGGAAAAGCCGCCATCGCCTTATAGCCGCTCATGTAAGTATAAGTGTCATTGTAGCCGGTGCGAAGGCCTGCAAAGAGACTCAGATAAGCAATCAGTAGGACAACAATGCCATAGTTCAGCACTTTGCTCGGTCGACCATTCCATGCAAATGTGTACTTTTCGCTTAAAAATGCAAGTCCGCAGGAAACGGCCAGCACGATCCATAGTTCGCCCACTGATATCCTCCCATATTAAAGCTCATAAACGGCTTGCAGTTCTTGCCGCACGTTGGTATCCGCATAGAGCTGTGCCTTTTCATATCCGGCCTGTCCCATGCGACCGGCCAGTTCGCCATCGTTCAGCAGCACCGCAATTTTCTCCGCAAACGCGTCGCTGTCCGCAGGCGGCACCATATAGCCGGTCTTCTCCGGCACGATCAACTCGCGGTGGCCCCGGTTGTAGGAGGCCACCACAGGCTTGCCCAACAACATCCCCTCCACAATATTCATTGGAAGACCTTCGCGGTAACTGCAAGACACGATCACATCTGCGATATTGGCATATCGCTCCAGATCAGTGCGATAGCCAAGAAACTCCACACAGCTTTGCAATTCAAGTGCGGTAACCTCTGCCTGCAATTCCGGCAATGTTGGACCATTACCTGCCAGCAGTAGCTTTGCCTTCGGCTGATGCTCTATCAGAGTTTTCATCGCGTGAATTGCCGTGATCTGGTTCTTGTTCGACAGCAATTCTCCGGTACAAAGCAGCAGCTTATCATCAGCAGCATAGCCAAGCTCACACCGCAGCGCCGCGCATTCGGCTTCGGACAACTTACGATACTTTGCAGAATTTGCACCAACACCATGAATGCGCTCCACCTGCGTGGGAAACTTTGCCGAGGCAAGGTCATAATCCTCCTGCGTGATGGTGATGAGCTTGTCCGTATGGCGGCACATAAACTTCTCCACCGGATACCAGATGAGCCAGTTTTTCTTCGGCGCGCCCTTATAAAAGTGGAAGCCATGAGCGGTATAAAAGACCTTGGTGCCGCGCTTGCGGGCTTTTCGTGCAGCCAGCCGTCCCAAAACACCGCCGACCGGCGTGTTGCAGTGGACAACATCGTAGTTGCCCTCATCAATGATCTTTTTGAGCTGTTTGTAGGCTCCAAGATTTTTCGGTGAAAACGGTGATCGCTGGAACGGCACGTCAAAGACCTGTTCCACAAAGTCCAGCTTCAGGCCGTTCTTTTCGGCAAGGTTGTTCCGCGCCGCCACATGAACTTCGCAGCCGTGCTCATGTAGCATGGCCACAAGCGGCCTGTGAAACTGACAGATATGCGATTGTACAGTGGCAACTAGCAATATTTTCATCATTCACTCCACTGGAAAACGCTCAATATGGCAGGCGGTGACTTATCTCCCAATAAATTCGTTCCGCCATCTCTCTTTTTCCTGTCCAGCCAAAGTCCTTCACCTGTATTCCTGTATTGTTAATCGCGGGGCACAGTTTCTCAATCACGTCTATTTGAATGGAATCCACGATTCGCTTCTCAAGGGGAATTGCTAGCATTTTCTCAAGCATTAGTCTGTTGTTGAACGGGATCGTAACGTCAAACACCAGCATATGTTCACAAATCAGGTGCAGTGCTTCCGATGCAGGCCAGGAATACTCCCAGTAGATAAGATCTACCCATGGGATTTTTTCAAACACGCCATTCTGGTAGTATGTATCTAGATAATTCTTAAAACGTTTGTTCGTTTGGCACGCAAGGGCTCTGTTAGCTACGAAAACCTTATACATCGTCGTTAAATACCGCGGCTTTACACGATGCGGAAATTTCTTCATCCGATATCGTTTGTATGGCCGTGCCCTGCCTATTTCATCAACCCACGATTTAATTTCAACATCAAAGCACGGATGGTAGAAGAAGAATACTCTTTTTCGTATTTCCTTTTCCTTTAGCTTACCTATGCAGCCCATGTTGTATTCAATAATCTGGCTAAAGGCCTCGCACGCGTCTTCCTCTGCCTGACTAAGCTGTATAAGGTACGTCTGGTGTGAAATACCCAGCTGTTTGGAAATTGCATCGGCTGCATCGGCGTCGGGCTTCTCCCCCTGACAGGATATATAGCTGAAGGTTTGCAGTGACTGAAACTGCTTGTACGCTGCTGCTAGGGCAGTGGTGCTGTCTCGTCCGCCCGTAAGGCTCAACGCTGCCTTCGTCCCCCATTTCTGCTGAATCAACTCCATATTGCCCGCAAGAATTGTGCTGATTTCATCAATCGTCTCCCTGTATGAGCCGGTATGCAGTCTAGCGCCTGGAAATATCCTAACGAAAGACATCTTACCAGCACTATAGTGATATTCAAAATTGCACTGGACTCGTTTGAGCTCCAAAAAGGGCGACAAATCCCCCGGCAACCCCGCGCCAAAGAATTTGTAGTATTTGTACCCAATCAAACGATCAACATAGGGGTCTCTCGTTATTGTATCGAGGAAGCTGACAAGATGGCAATGGGAGGATATATAGAGCTTATCCTTGACAATGCCCCAATAAGCCGTACGCATTGCCGTTGCGTCAGGCTGGAAATACAGTTCGTCCCCGCTGACCCATCCGACAAGGAAGATGCCTGTTAATCCATTGAGGTACTTGTCCGTGGCTTCTCTACTCCTAGACCATGCGCTTGCAAATTCACGGAGAATCTCCGTCTCTCGGTACGCCTTTGTGATTGGATTATAGGCATGACCAATCAAAAAATACACAGTGCTATCCGTCTTGAAAGTGTAAAAATCAGTGTTTGGATGCAGCCATACCGCGAAAGCTCCCATTGTGTACAACTTCCAATCGCTGCAAAAGGCCAGCGTATTTATGTCAAACTGGCAATTAGTAATCAAAAACCCTCTCTGAAATACCAGACTTTTCAGTTCTGGCCTTTCTACAATGATTTTTGCAATGTCCTCATCTCTAACCACAGTAATCACCGCCTTGCAAGAATATTTTGATTGTTCCCTTCTGCCAAAGCAAATCTCTCCTTTATCGTCTCCCACAGCCGTGCCCGATTTTCCTCTCCCACAAAGCTGTTATGTGGGGTCAGGAGCACGTTTTCCATATCCCACAGCGGACTGCTTTCGGGCAGGGGTTCTTCCTCAAAAACGTCCAGCACCGCGTGACCGCCGCTTTGCAGCCACTTGGTCAGCGCAGCTTCGTCTGCCAGTGCGCCGCGGGCGACATTGACGAAGATCGCGCCATCATGCAGGCGGCCAAAGATTTCCTCGCTCACGATGCCGCGCGTCTCCGGCGTCAGGGCGATGCAGCACACCAGAATATCACAGGCCGCCGCAGCGTCCGGCAGCTTATCCAGCGGCAGGAGTTCGTCAAAATCCAGCAGCACCCGCACGGTGCGATTCACGCCGGTGATATGGCAGCCAAAGGCTTTCAGCCGCTTTGCAATCTCGCGTCCCACATCGCCGCAGCCGAGGATGCACACCCGCTTACCGGAAAGCTCCAGCAGGCCGCGATGCTTCTCCCATTTGTGCTGAGTCTGATTCGCCGCAAAAAAGCGGCTCTGCTTATATAGCTGCAAAATGCCGCAGACGGCGAACTCCGCCATCGGAACGCTGTACACGCCCGCGGCGTTGTGCAGCGCAATGCCGCGCGCCCGGATATCGTCCAGCGGCACGCGGTCAAGACCCGCGCTGGTGAGCTGGATGACCCGCAGGCTCGTAAAGCGCTCGATGGAATTGTAGAGGAACAGGCCGTTGCACACGACCGCCTCGTATCGCTCCGGATAGTTTACCGGGGCGCGTTCGTCACCATGAACGAAGACCTTGTGCCCGGCAGCTTCCAGCTGCTCGCGCTCGCCGCTATTGAGTTGAAACGCGCCGGTCACCAGAACGTTCATGCGTTCATACCTCTCACAATGTTCTCAACGCAGGCGCAAACCCTGCGGTGATTCTCGTCAAACTGCTCCTGCGTCCAAGCGGCGCAGTCCCGCTCCACGCGGCGGATATCCGCTATGCCCTCTGTGAAGATACGCCGTATCTCGTCCAAGTCCGTCGTCTTCTCCGTGTTGCAGAAGCTGCGGGACAGAATGACATACTGCGAGCCGAGCCGATAGTGCTCTCCGATAATATATTCTGCTGGAAGCGTCCCCGAGCCGGGGCGGCCCACGCCGCCAAAGCCATAGGGAATACTTGCTTCACGGAGCTCGGCGCAAAGCCTGTCCACCGTGCCGTCCGTCAGGAGCTGGAACATGAATCTCTGATGATAGCACAGGTGCAGGTCATTGAGGCCGATGTGCATCTGGTCGATGCCCAGTATGGCCAGCGCCTCCGGCAGATGCTCTGCCGCCGTGTCGGTTTCCAGCAGCGGCATGACCTTTGCACGGCCATCCACCATGCTAACAAGCTGCCGCAGATCATCCGCCGTGCGCCACATGGGGAGCATAATAACGTCCGCACCGTTTGCGATGGCGTCGTCGATCTCCGTCTGCGAGTTGGGATTCAGTGGATTGACGCGCGCCATGATCTCGGCCTGATCGCCGATGGCGGCACGGACTTTTGCAATATCCTCCGGTGTATGGTGGGACTGCACCGTATCCATCCCGCCCTGACGCTCTGCCTTCCCCAGCACCTCCATGTCGATGAAGATGCGGTCAACGCCTGCATCCGCCGCGATTTTCGCAACCGCAGGATCATTTGTGATATACATGAGTTTCAGCATTTGATCTCTCTCAGACCGTCGCGCCGGTATTGACATTATCCTCGTTGCGCAGGACCTTGAACACGGTCATGAAAAGGATCTTGATATCCAGCGCAAGGGAGACGTGCTGCGTATACCAGACGTTCATCTTGATACGCTCGTGCCACTCTACGCCCTTGCGGCCATGTACCTGCGCCCAGCCGGTGATGCCGGGGCGAACGTCAAACATATGGAACTGCTCCTCGCTATACTGGTCTACCGGCCAAGGATGGTAGGTCAGCGGCGGGCGCGGCCCGACAATGGCCATATCGCCCACAATAATATTGATGAACTGCGGAAGCTCATCAATGCTGGTTGCCCGAATCAACTTTCCTACCTTTGTCACGCGCGGGTCGCCCTTCCCGCTGTAAACTCCGCTGCCGGTATGCTCTGCTCCGTCCGACATGGAGCGGAATTTATAAATCGTAAAGACCTTTCCGTGCAGCCCCAGTCTTTGCTGCTTGAACAGCACCGGCCCCGGAGAAGAAAGCTTGACTGCGAGTGCGGTTATCAGAAGCAGGGGTGAAAGAATAACTAAAGCAATCAGTGAGAGAACTGTATCAATCAATCGTTTTCCAAATCTTTTATACATGCAATTCCGTTCCTATCAACCCCGCCGATGGCAAGGGAACCTCAAAAATCTTTGTAATTCGTCATACTCTGGAGAAAATGGTATGAGAAATGACTATTTTCCTATTTAATTATAACGCAAACGGCGGAAATGCGCAAGGGGAAAGCAGAAAATATGTGTGGAGATGTGTGAAAGGCCGCAGCGCGGAGCTGCGGCCCGGTGGGGGGCGGATGAAGCTCGAAGGAACGCTTCGGGCTATTGGAGAACTCTTGAATTACTTCGACCTTTGAATTTTATGCTATTGTTTTTAAAAGCTTCCAATAATTAAGGACAAACTGTTTGACATACGAACCAACAGCCGTCTCACGAGAAATCCACCTATCTCCTTCAAAACCAAGGATTGCACGATACGAGGCAAGCAATATACCCCAGATATCATCGCAGAAAACAAGCGTTTGGTCTTTGTTATATTGATTTTTTTCTAAATATTTCGTTCCCAGAATATATGATCCAGTTTCCTGCGGCCTCGGTATATATTTTTCCCTTAGAAGAGCAAGCCCCTTCGGTGTGAGACCGGCTTTCCCATTCAGAAATCCTGGAAGAGCTTCGAATAATGTTCGAATGCTATTTGAATCACAAAAGACGTCTTTGGCATTCTTAACATCCAGCTCATAGAACTTCAATACAGTCAAAAACATGCCAATGCATGCAAACACAGCATCTGATTTGTCCTCTTCTCGGGAGACGAGCCTGTAGAGCAAGCTGCTTTTTTCAATGAGCTCCAATCTGCTTCTTGTATTGATCCCCTCCAGAATGATCCGCTTAAATTCAGAGACTTCTTCTGGAGTGCAAAGTTTTGTATTACACTGGAGCTTACCATAATATCGCTCAAAAAGCGGATCGGCGCGATCCTCTAATGACCCTTCCCGCAAAGTGATTTCGAAAGAGATGAATTTCTCCAAATACCGTTTCGCATTGGTATTGCAGCCGTAAATTTGTCTGACAGTACACTCCAGTTGCTCTTTGTCGATAGAGATGATCGTCTGCACATTGGGAATTCCTTCCAGGACATGATGCAAACGCTCGAGAACCGTGATCGTATACTCCGGCAGGCACCGATCGAGTTCATCCACAACCAGAAGGATGGTCTGTTCTTCGGCCAAATCTTTGATTGCTGCCCGAAGTTTTTCCAATATACAATTAAAGCTGAAGTAAACATCGAAATCATGACTA
>OJQT01000127.1_pt1 | contig 46020 bp, 40 predicted proteins | sample 1598771 | NCBI WGS metagenome assembly OJQT01 (sample SAMN03922517, study PRJEB24848) | human gut metagenome | isolation source: stool sample | host: Homo sapiens | place: Germany | collected 2010-02
CGAGATCATGCCTAGTCTCGTGGGCTCGGAGATGTGTATAAGAGACAGCCCTCTTTCTCTCTGAATTGCGCGGGGAATGGGCCTCAGTCGCCCAGGGGGATCTTCGTGTTTGGGTCCGGGCCGAGCGTACCGTGCTCGGGAATGGTGCAGTAGGAGACGGGTTTTCCGTCCTCAAATGTGATCTGGTAGCCGTGGCCGGGGTCCGGCGTCCAGACGAAGCGATGCGGCATACCGGGGAACCAACGGTACATCAGCCCGCCGATCACACCGCCGTGCGCGACGATGACCGTGTCCTTCCCCTGCGCCAGAATGGGGGCAAGCGCCTGCAGCGCGCGGTCCGTCAGGCCGTTCCAGCTCTCGCCGCCGGGGCAGACGTTGTTTTCATAATCGCCGCTGCACCACGCGCGGAAGGCCGGGTCGTCCTTCAGGTCCGCGTAGGTCTTTCCTTCGAATTCGCCGAAGCGCATCTCCTGCATGCCGGGGAGCGTGCCGTGCGGCCGGTCGCCGTACAGGGCGGCAAACGTCTGCTCCGTGCGGGTCATGCCGCTGGTAAAATACTGCTCCGCCTCCGGATAGCCGCCGCCGTCGCGCAGCGCGTGCAGGGCCTCGATGCCATCAGGCAGCAGCGGCAGGTCCATCGCGCCATAATAAAGCCTGCGGATGTTGCCCTCCGTCAGGCCATGCCGAATCAGGGTCAATTTCACTTTAACCGTTCCTCCAGTCCGCAAAATATCCGGCTGACGTGCTCCGCTCGGGCCGCAAGGCCCTGCAGCACCGCGCCGTGCACCTCGCGCCAGCGGCGCTCCGCCGCATCGAGCGGCACGACGCCGGAGCCGATCTCGCGTGAGATGACAAATGCATCCCGCGTCAGCGGCAGCAGGCGGTCCAGCACCTGCTGCGCCGTCTCGCCGCGGTCGGAAGCCGCGCGCGTCAGCGCTTCAAGATGGCGGCAGCAGCGCACGGGCGCTTCGGGCCAGCCATCCTTCAGGTCGAACACCGGTCCGACCATACCATGCGACGCCGCCCAAGTGAGCTTTCCCTGCCACGCGCCGCCCAAGATCAGGATCATTTTCTTACCTCACAAAACATAAGACCGCCGCCCCGGCCAGCTCGCCGAGCGTCAGACCGAAGCCGGAAATATCACCGGACATGCCGTCCAACTGCCGGAAGCCGCGCCAGACGGCAAGGCAGTAACCCGCCGCCGCCGCAAGCGGCGCAAGCCCGGCCGCCCCGCAGAGCACAGGCGGCACAACGCAGGCCGCCAGCAGGCACACGAGTGGGAACACGAGCTGCAGGCCCGTTCCGCGCTTCATGGCGGCATACTGGCTCGTGCCCATCGGGCGCAGGCGCTGCACGGCAACGGAAGCGCAGGCGCGGCTCGCCACGGGGAGCGCCCCGAGCGGCAGCAGACGCAGCCACGGCGCACCCGCAAACAGCGCGCACTGACAGGCTGCCAGCAGCACCATGCAGATCACGGCAAAGGCCCCGCAGTGCGAATCCTTCAGAATTTTCTGCCGCATGGCAAGGTCGCGCCGCGACAGCAGGGCATCGCAGACGTCCATATAGCCGTCGAGGTGCAGAAAGCCCGTGACAAGCCACGGCGCAGCGGCCAGCAGAACCGCACGCAGCGGCGCAGGGCAGCCGAGGCGCTGCAGCAGCCATGCCATCGCCGCCCACACGAGCCCGACTACGCCGCCCGTGAGCGGCAGGCAGGCGACCATGTGCGGCCGCGCCTTCTCATCCCAGATGCGGCACGGGCACGGAATGGCCAGAAACATGCCCCATGACATCATAAAGCCCGTGAACCAGCGCTTCACGGCAATTCCCCCTTCCAAAGATGCGGCAGTCCGGCAACGACCTCGCAGACCGTGTCGAATTCCGCCGCTAGCGTGCGGCAGACGCGCGCAAGGCCGCTGCGGTAGCGCTCCGTCCATTCGTCATAGGCCGCACCGTCGCGGAAAATATCGTCGCAGACGCAGACCAGATGCGCAGCACGGCAGCTGAGCGCCAGCAGCTCCTGCGCTGCCCGCTCCGGGGCGGCGGCATCCGGCTGCGCGCCGGAGAACATCTCGTTTGCAAGCAAAGCCGTCACGCTGTCAAACAGCACGCAAGCCCTCTCCGGCAGTGCGGCGCGCTCCAGCGCCCGGCCGCACTCGACCGTGCTGAAGCCCCAGCCCGCGCGCTCGTCCAGATGGCGGGCGATGCGGGCGCGGTCCTCGCCGTCCACCGGCTCCATCGTCGCCCAGTAGATCATGGGTGCACCAGCGGCAAGCCGGACGCAAAGCCGCTGCGCAAGGCCGCTTTTTCCGCTTTTGCTGCCGCCGACCAGTAAAATTTTCATGGCGTGTCCACGCGGAACGCATCCGGCGTGCGGATGGACTCCAGATAATCGTTGTTGATGGCGGCCTCCGCAAACGTCGCCATGCCATTCATGACGGCGCAGGCGGCCTTCAGCACCTGAAAGGCGAGCGGACAGCCGCTCCCCTCGCCCAGCCGCATGCCGAGCTGCAGGAAGGGCGCAAGGCCCAGCTCCTCCGCAGCGCGGCGGTAGCCCGGCTCCTTTGAGGCATGGGACAGGAAGATCGCATCCCGCGCAGCCGGGCACAGGCGCACGGCGCACAGGGCTGCGACCACGGAGATGAGCCCGTCGGCTACGGCCGGGACGTGCGCTGCGGCAAGGCCGAGGAACGCGCCCGTCATGGCCGCAAGGTCCAGACCGCCGACGGCGGACAACACGCCGACGGGGTCTGCCGGGTCCGGCCGGTGCAGCGTGAGCGCACGCCGGATCACGTCCTTTTTCTTCCGGAAGGCATCGTCCGTCAGGCCCGCGCCGCGGCCGGTCAGCTCCTCCGGCGCAAGGCCGGTCAGCGCCGCCAGAACGGCGGCCGACGTCGTGGTGTTGCCGATGCCCATCTCGCCGATGCCGACGGCCTGCATACCGTCCTGCGCGGCGCGCTGCGCCTGCTCCATGCCGACGGAAATGGCCGTCAGCGCCTGCTCCCGCGTCATGGCGGGCTCCCGCGCGATATCGCCGGTGGAGCGGCGGATCTTCCGATCCACGATCTCCGGGCAGCGGACATCCGCGTCGATGCCGACGTCCGTCACGACGACGGAATCGCCAAAGGCCGCCGCCAGGGCGGACATGCCCGTGATATGCCGTGTCATATTGATAGACTGACTGAGCGTGACCGAGACCGGCGTTGCCGAAACGCCCTCGGCCGTAACGCCGTTATCCGCCGCGAACACGAGCACGCGGCAGCGGTCGATCCGATTTTTCACCCGGCCGGTCAGTCCTGCCAGCCGGATGGAGACATCCTCCAGCGCGCCGAGGCTGCCCGGCGGCTTGGCCAGCTCCGCCTGACGGCGGGCGGCAGCGTCCATCGCGGCGCGGTCCGCCGGGCGGATGGAGCGCAGAAAGGTCTGAAATTCCTGCTCTGTCATGGTTCCTCCAGATAGCCCCGCGCGCAAAGCCAGCGCAGCGAGAGCTCACAGTTCTGATTTTCGATCGTATAATCCGCCGCCGGGCACTGCTCCGCCAGCGCGGCAAGGATATCCGGCATCGGGATCATGCCCTGCCCGAGCGCGTCGTGCAGGTCCCAGTCGCCGTCGTTGTTGTGCAGGTGCACATGGCGCAGCCACGGGGCCATCGGCGCGATCCAATCCAGAGGCGGCGTTTCGCTCACGCGGGTATTGGCATGGCCGACATCGAGGCACAGGCCGAAGCGCGGGTCGTTGACTGCGGCAGCGATCTGCACGAGCATATCCGGCCCCGGCTCCATCACGTTTTCCAGCGCAAGGCAGAGGCCGTCCGGGGCATCCCGGAGAAATTCCCGCCAGAATTCGACGGAACGGGCCGTGAACCACTCCGGAAAATAGACAAGCGGGATATAGCCGCTGTGCACCACGATGCGCCGGATGCCGAGCGCCAGCGCCGCCTGCGCGGTCTGCCGGAAGCGCAGCATGACGACCTCGCGCACGCGCGGGTCGATGGCGCAGGGCGACAGCTCCGCAAACGGCGCATGCAGCCAGAGAGAGCCGATCCCGCTGCAGCGCGCCCGTGCGGCCTCCGTAGCCGCAGGCTCCTCCAGCCTCCGCGCCTCGCAGAAATCCGTCAGCTCCAGCCCAAGGCCCCATTTCCGGGCCAGTGCGGCGGCATTTTCATCCATCCCGGAGAGAAATAACTTCCCGCGTAGCGTCTGCATGTATTCACCCACTTTCAAAGCCGCACCGCACGATTCCGTAAGAGCATTCGGCGAAGGCCGAAGCTGCAATTGTGCGGTGTTGCTCAAATATGATATCACAAAAAGCGGCGGATGCCAACATCAATCTCGATGCGGCATCCGCCATTTTCCCGGCATTCCCGCACCGCCGCAGAGCGGCGCGGGAGCGCCATAGTCTCAGGGAATCTCCGAACCAATCGTCTGCGGCTGAGCCGCGAAGCTTCTGCCGATTGATTCAGCGCTTTCCTTACTTGCCGAGGGAAGCGAAGCGCATCAGCAGCGTTGCGACCTCTGCGCGGGTCGCCGTGCCCTGCGGCTCGAGGCGGCCGTTGCCCATACCGCGCAGCAGGCCGACGGCAACTGCCCAGCGCACCGCTGCGAGCGCATAGGAGCTGACCTGCATCCCATCGGAGAACTGCGACAGATCATCGCGTGCGCCGGTGACAGCGCCGATCTTTTCCGCATAACGGACGATCATCGTGACCATCTGCTCGCGGGTCACCGGGGACTCGGGGTCGAACGCCGTGGTGGACACGCCGTTGATCACGCCGGCCGCATAGGCCCAGCGGACTGCATCGGCATACCAGGCATCAGCAGCAACATCCGCAAACGGGAGCGCCGCGGAGCTTGCCGGGCTGCCTGCCACGCGCCAGAGCACCATGGCGAACATCGCGCGGCTCATCTGGCCGTTTGGGCGGAACGTACCGTCCTCAAAGCCGATGAACAGATGGTTCGTGATGGCATAGTCCGTGCTGAGGTGATACCACTGCGCGGGATCAAGATCCGGGAAGGCGCGGCTCGGGCAGTTCGCACCGCCGTCACACACCGGGGCCTTGCCCGTCACCGTGACGACACACTGGCTGTAGGTGTGGTTGCTGTCGCCCGTCGTGAGGACGTAGACGCCTGCGGTGTCAAAGTGCCAGGCAAACGTGCCGTCCGCGGCCGTCCTGCCGAGCAGCTCGCCGCCGCAGAAGATCTGCACGCCCTCTGCCGGAGCAACACCGGTTCCCATCTGGTACACCGTTGCCGTGAACGTCTCGCTCGCCGCTGCGGTGAGCGCGGTCTCGTGGAACCAGACGTTGTACTTATAGCCGTAGTAGCTGTCGGAGTCGGCCGTCGACTCATTGGCAAACACGCCGTAGATGCCGCCGGCCGTGACGGGGACCGTCAGCGGGGAGGACGTATCATACGCGCCGTTCACGAAGTAATACTGGCCCCAGTATGCCACTGCCGCATTGGCCGCGTTGAAGTCTTCCGGGCCGGTCAGGCTGCCGATGTAGCCATATTCGCTGACCGTGAGGACATAGTCCTCGCCGAAGCCCTGCTGCAGCGCCTCTGCGACCGTGCTGGAGGAAGAGACCTCCAGCGTGCGGTCGATCGCGCCGATGCCGTTCACGCCCGTCAGGCGGACCGTGACCGTCGCCTTGAAGGGCTTCTCCGTCACATGGACGCGGCACTGGCTGTAGGTGTGCAGCTCGTCGCCGGTCGTGAGCACATAGTCGCCCGCATGCTCAAAGCGGCAGATAACCTTGCCGTTCTCATCGCTGACGCCCATCACATTGCCGTCCGCGTAGACCTTCACGCCTGCCTGCGGCACGGCGGTATTGCCCTGCATCTGGTAGACCGTGACGTCAAAGGCCGTCTCGGCCTCGGCGGTAACGCTGCGCTCGTGGATCCAGACGTTGTACTTGTAGCCGTAGTTCTCGCCGGTCGTGTTCTTCTCGTTGGCGAAGATACCATAGACCGCGCCGTCCGTGACAGGGACCGTCAGCGGAGAGGACGTGTCATACGCGCCGTCGATGTAGTAATACTGACCCCAGAACTCAACGCCCGCATTGGCGGCGTTGAAATCGTCCGGGCCGGTCAGACTGCCGATGTAGCCATAGCCGCTGACCGTGAGCGTGTAGTCCTCGCCAAGGCCCTCCCGCAGAGCCTCTGCCACGGTCTTATCCGACGTCGTGTCGAACGTGCGGTCCACTGCGCCGACGCCGTTCACGCCGGTCAGCACGACCGTGACCGTCGTCCTGACGGGAGGCTGATCGCCGCCCGGGTTCGGACCGTCCGTGCCGAGGACCGTCATGGTGGCGGAGACCTTCTGACCGGTCAGCTTGGAGAAGTAGTCGTCATACCATGCGCCGGACGTAATCTTCTTGGCATACTTGGCAAAGACGGCATGCTCCAGCACGCTCTCAACGGTGACGGACGTGTTGTACTTCGGCTGCGTCAGCACCAGATTCTCATGGGCAATGACGGCCGGATTGCTGGACTTGAACTTGTTATACTGCTCCTGACCGCCGACGGAGGAATAATCCGCCTGATCTCCGGCCACGATGCCAGCACCATGCGCGTCGCGGTAGTCATACAGCCACGTCAGGCCGCCGTTCTCGCCCGCAACGGCCTCGCGGAAGGCGTGGAGGCTCTTCGTCACAGCGTACTGCGACTCGTTCGCTCCGTCGTTCAGGCCGTCCCAGTAGTGGGCCTTGGCCTGCTCCATGAGGTTCAGCGCATCGTCAAGCTCCGCCTTTGTCAGCGGCAGGACCTTGAGGGCGATCTGCTTCTGCACGGAGACGTCCTTTGTCTTGTGCTGCATGGTGACGGTCAGCGTCACCTCCGCCGCGGCTTCGCCGGGCATCGGGCGGTAGATATTGGCGCGGTAGGCGTTGATCTCGGCCACATCCGGATCGCCCGAAGTGACGATGAACTTATAATCGTCATAGTTCTCGATGCCGGTAGCGCGTGCCGTGAGAAGCTGGATGTCGCCGTTCACGGCCTCGGGGTCGATGAACTCGCCGGTCACAACATAGGTCAGCTTCGTGACGAGATAGTTCTCGTCAAGCTCCTTCTGCATCTGCTGACGCAGCGGCTCGAGATCCTCGGCCGGGAGCGTCAGACGGAAGCCCTCGGCCTGCAGCGAGCTCTCGTTGAGCTGGAACGTCAGGGTCGGATAGAGATGGACCTTCGTGTCAACGCTCGGGCGTGTGACGCGGCCCGTCAGGACTTCGCCCGCCGTGCTGCCCTCGATGGAGATCAGCTTGGAATCGGATGTCCAGGCGAACGTGACGAACGGATAAGCGCCGGTACGCTGCGGGAGCTGCAGGTCGGAGATAATCTCCGCTTCGCTTGTATTCTGATTGCGGATGGTATCGAACGTAACGGAGGCCGCCGCCTTTTCGAGGTAATCCCGGACGGTGTCCAGATCCCAGTTCAGGATGACCATCGCCGTGATATCCGCGCTGCTCTCGCCGCGCGTAAGCGTCAGCTCCACGCCGGAGACGCGGGCAAAGTGCGCCGCAAGGCCCAGCGTTGCGGGGTCCGCGTTGAAATAGGTGATCTTGCCGTCGGCCGCGATGCCGGTCGTCTGCGCCACATCCATCGGATAATCGAGCGCGCCGGGGTCCTTCACGGTGACGGTGATGCCGTCAAGGTTATTTCGGCTCAGATAGTTTTCCACATAGGTGCAGAGGTTCGTATCCGTACCGGGGACCGGGTTCAGCGTGGACTTGCTGTCCAGCAGGGACTTGGCCGCCGTGACAAGCTCGTCGTTCTGCGCCTTCAGGGACTTCACCGTGATGAGGAAGGTCTTCGTGCCGGTCTCGCCGCCATAGGCCAGCGTCGCCGTCAGCTTCACATAGACCGTGCCCGCAGACGGGAGCGTCACGACGCCCTCCGGCGTGATGACCGCGCCGTTCGAGCTGGCCCAGGTGATCGTGCCGTCAAAGCCCTCGACCGTCGAAGCGAGCGCCAGCGTGCAGTTCTCGGTGACGAGCGTCGGCTCGACCGTGAGCTTTTCCGCCGCGCGCGCAATGGCCTCGGCCGCCGCCGTGTTGACCACATGCGTGCCGCCCTGCCATGCCAGCAGCGGATAGCCGCCGTTGCGGCCGTCGTCCTGGTGGAAGGCTTCATTGCCGAGTGCGAGGACAAAGGCAGTCTCCTTCATCTCCGCGGCGGTCTTTGCCGTCGCCTCAACATTGACGCCGTCCTTCGTGTTGCCGGTCGCAGCAGAGGCGGAGCCTTAGAGATAATAGCTGTTCCGAATTTCGGCCGCATATTCGCCGACGAGCGCGCCGCAGGAAGTGCCCTTGACGCTGCCGGTGTTATAGCAGTTCGTGACCGTGGGATCCGTGCCGCCGGTGTGCTTGCCCGCGATGCCGCCGACGCAGGTCGCGCCGGTGACGGAGCCGGTATTGTAGCAGTTCAGGATCTGCACGCTGCCGTTTTCGGTGTAGCCGACGATGCCGCCGACATAGCCGCGGTTGTTGCTGCCGCCGTTGATCGCGCCGGTGTTATAGCAGCCCGTGATGGGCGCGTAGCTTGCGCCGACGATGCCGCCGACCTTCGCGTCGGAATAGGCGCTGCTCAGCGTGCAGGTCACGCTGCCCTCGTTGCCGCAGTTCACGATCGCACCGCTGGCATAGACGCGCGCGGCGATGCCGCCCGTCACGCCGCCGTAGGAGGCCGCATTCGTCACGTTCACACGGCTGACGCAGCCCTCGATACGGCCGTAGCTCTGGTTGGCGAAGGCGCCGATCGCGCCGTTGCCCTCGATCATACCGACAAGCGTGACATTCTTGATCACACCGTCCGCGCCGAGATAGCCGGACAAAGCGCTTGCGGATTCATAGGTCGCATTGTTATCGCAGCTGTAGTAGCCGCTGATCGTCTTGCCGTTGCCGTCCAGAATGCCGCCAAACTGCGCGCTGTATTTGCCGATACCGCCCCAGCGGTTGGCCTTCGGAGCCTCCGTGCTGTTGAGCACGAGGTTCACCATGATGCGGGCGTTGATCGTCGTCTCACCGCCGTTGACCTTCGCGGCAAACCACGCCAGCTCCTCAGGCGTCTTGATGAGGTACCACGTCACGCCGTTTTCGGTCTTCGTCTCCGGCGCGGTATCGGAGGCCTTGCCCGTCCAGACATTGCTGCCCTCCTCGAGTCTGACCGTAACAGTCAGATCCTTGCCCGCGACCGTGAAGGAACCGGCCACATTCAGATAGCCGTCCAGCATGACGGCATAGGAATAGGTGCCGTCCGGCAGGCTGTAGACGCCGTTCGCCGCCGTCTGCTCGCCGCCCTCGGCATGCGTCACGGTAATGTCCGCGCCGCTCAGCGTGCTGCCGTCGTCCGCCTTCACGGTGGAAATGCGCACACTATGGCGCGCCGCCTGCTGCAGCGTGACGCTCAGGCTGTCGTTTTCGCCCGTGACCGTCAGGCTGCCCGACGCGGTCTCGTAGCCGAACAGGCTCGCCTCATAGGTGTAGCTGCCCTTCGGGAGGCGCCATGCGCCGTTCACGGCGCTCCACTGCTTGCCATCGGCATCGCGAAGAACGAGCTTTGCCTCGGCCGGGGTCATCGTCACGCTGACGGGATAGGTGCGGACCGAGAGGGTGACCGTGATGGTGCGGCCTGCGCCGTCGATCGTAAAGCTTCCGGTCACATCGTCGCACTCATCGCGCGTGACAAGATAGGTATAGCTTCCGGAGACAAGGCGATAGGTGCCGTCCTCCTCCGGGGTCTGCTCCATGTTCTGCGCATCGTAGACATGGACGGAAGCGCCGGTCATGTTGACGGAGAACGCCACGATGAGCTTGGCATCCGCATCCTGCCAGGCAAGGACGGGATAGCCGCTGTTCTGATTCTTCGCGTCGTTCACGAATGCGCCGCCGAGCTTCAGCACGGTGTCGAGCGACTTCAGCTGCTCTTCCGTGAGGGCAGTTGTGTCGCCGGAGCCTCTGCCGATGGCCTGCATGCCCGTGAGGTAATAGCAGTTCGAAACGGAGCCGCCGTCGTTGTAGCCGATGAGCGAGCCCGCATAATTATAGTTGCCCGCTGCGGCCAGTGTGATCGCACCGGCATTGTAGCAGGACGTCACGGTCGTGTTCGAATCCGTCTGGCCGAGAATGCCGCCGACGCGGTTGCCGGTGGCGGAGCCGACGTTATAGCACTCGCTCAGCGTAGTATAGTAGGCAGTGCCAACGATACCGGCCGAGAAATTGTTCGTACCATTGCTGATCGTGCCGAAGTTCGCGCAGCGCAGGACGGTCGAGCGCGCAGCGGACTTGCCGTTCAGACGGCCGACGATACCGCCGACATTCCGGCTCGTACCGGTGACCGTGGCATAGTTCGCGCAGGCCTCGATCGTGGCGCTGTCCGCCTGACCGGCGATGCCGCCGACATAGCCGCGGCCGGAGATGCTGCCGCGGACCGTCAGGCGGCGTACGGCCGCGCCGGTATCCAGGCAGCCAAACAGGCCGGCATAATCCGTCGTCTGCGAGACGAGCAGGTTATCGATCGTGTGATACGCACCGTCAAAGCTGCCCGCAAAGCGGCGGGCATCGCTGCCGATCGGCGTGAAGGCCACATTGCCCATGTCCAGATTGGCTGCGAGTGTCACATACTTTCCGGCAAAGGCATTGCCGGAGGCGACCTGCGCGGACAGATAGGCCAGCTCTTCGCCGTTAGAAATCTGATAGGGATCCGCCTGCGTACCGGTGCCGCCCGCAAAGCTGTCAGCCACCGTTCCGTCCCACTCGATGCCGGGGACCATGGTGACCTTGACTGTCGTGTCGGCCTCGCCGAGCGTGAACGTGCCGCGTGCTGTCTTATAGCCCGCAGCCTTCACCTGATAGGAATAGTCCGCCGGGAAGAGCAGGTAGGAGCCGTCCTCCTCGGCCTGCATAACCTCGTCGCCGTGCTTCACGGTAACGGCCGCCGTCGTGCCTGCGGCAAGGCCCGTGATCAAGAACGCCGCCTTATGGCGTGCAAGCTCCGTCATGGTCACAGGGACCTCAACGGCCGCATCCGTCACGGTAAAGCTGCCGGTGGCCTGCGCATAGCCGAAGGCCTCGGCCGTATAGCGGTACTCGCCCGCCGGAACGCTGGCCTTGCCGTCCGTCACGGCATAGGAAGCATCCGCGCTGTCCGTCAGCGTAAAGGCCGTGCCTGCAGGCGCGCCCGTGAACGTGACGCCATAGTACGTTTTGCAGCTGAAGTCCTTCAGATAGAGCGTGTCATCGTTCTTATCGCTGCTGTAGTCCTTGGAATACCCGATGGTCACGACGTCATTCGCCGCGACCTCCATCGTGTAGGTCTGGAAGGACGTCATCGCACCGGAATACGAGGTCGCATTGGACTTCGTCAGGTCCGTTCCGTTCTTCGTAACCGCCATATAGTCGTATTTGGACTCACTGGAGACCTTATAGGAGAAGCGGAACGTACCGCCGCTCCGGAAGGTCAGCTTGAGGGCGGAAGTCGTTCCCCCCATACCCTTGTTGCCGGATATCAGGCAAGTCTCGTCGTCGCTCTCCGCAAAGGGATAGGAGGCGTCGTTTTCCACGGTCGCCGGAACGTCCGCAAAAAACTCATCAAAACTTGCCGCTGCTGCGACCGGGATGCTGCACAGCACCATGCACAGCACAAGGATCGCCGCGATCATTCGTTTCATGATCCAATCTTCCTTTCTTAATACGAAAATAATAAAAACACTGCGGCAGAGGGCCTCGTTTCCCCTGCCGCAGCCGTTTTCCTGCGTCATGGCGCACCTGCGCCGCATGCTTCTGTAGGTCTTCTGACTCGTGCTCCCGGGTCTCCCCCGCAACGCGGCGCTCAGCCTTCTCAGGTCGCCCCAATGACCGGCTTTCGCCCATGGAGCTCGCGTCTTGCACATACAGCGCCGGTCGGCGTTGCAGGCTCTCACTGCATTCCCTTGTCCATCCCCGGCTGTACATATGCCCTGCCGGAGCCACAAAAGCTTTTTGTTTTTAACTTATTCAGTATAGCATATTTCCGCAGCATTGTAAAGCCGGATGAAAAACGTTCCGACCCTATAACCGCCGTTGACGGAGCGCCGAAAATACGCTATAATTTGAATTGTATATTATGATCCGCCCCCGGCGGGAAGGAGTGCAGCATTATGATCCAGTTATCTGATTTCTATGGCTACAGCATGTATACCATCTCTTCCGATACGCTTTCCGTCTCCGTGATGAGCCTCGGTGCGACCGTCACAAAGCTTGCTTATCTGGGCCGCAATGTCGTGGTCAGCCTGAAGACCCCGGACGACTATCTGCAGGACACCAGCTATCTCGGTGCGATCGTCGGACGCTATGCCAACCGCATTGCGGGCGGCCGCTTCCCGCTGAACGGCAAGACAGTGCAGGTCGAGCAGAACGAGGGCCGCAATCACCTGCACGGCGGCAGCGTCGGCTTCCACAAGCGCATCTGGGCCGCTGAATGCCTTGGGGAGCAGGCAGTGCGCTTCACGCTGCACACGCCGGACGGCGACGCGGGCTATCCCGGCGCGCTGACGATGCACGTCACCTATCGCGTAGAGGGCAGCCGGCTCTTCCTCGATTTTGAGGGCATCAGCACAAAGGACACCATCCTTGCGCCAACGACGCACATGTATTTCAACCTCGGCGGCACGGAGAGCATCCTCGGAACGACGCTGCAGATCAATGCCGGCCGCTGGATCCCCGTGGACGGCGAGCTCATTCCCACTGGAGAGCTGCGCCCGGCCGAGGGTCCGTTCGACTTCCGCGCGCCGCACACCATTGCGCAGAACTTTGACCACGGCTTCGTGCTCGACGGCCCGGACGCCCTTGTGGCAGAGGACGGCGGCGTCCGCCTGTCGCTGCACACGGACTACCCTGCCCTGCAGCTCTACACCGGTGAATTCCTCTCGGGCAAGCTCCATCCGAATCAGGGCTTTGCCATTGAGCCGGAGGCCTGCCCAGACACGCCGAACCATCCGGAATTCGGCTCCTCCGTGCTGAAGGCCGGTGAGACGTTCCATCGCTCCATCGCCTATACCTTCGAATCCACCGCAAAATGAGCCGCGCCGATTTGCTCTACCGCGAGACGTGTGCACGCATCCTGCGCGAGGGTGTCTGGGACACCGATCAGTCCGTTCGCCCGCGCTGGGCGGACGGTTCCCCGGCCCATACGGTCAAGTGCTTCGGTGTGGTGAACCGCTATGATCTGCAGGAGGAATTCCCGCTCATGACGCTGCGCCGCACCTACTGGCGCTCATGCGTGGAGGAGCTTCTGTGGATCTGGCAGAAGAAGTCGAACAACGTCCACGACCTCGGCAGCCATATCTGGGACAGCTGGGCCGATGAGAGCGGCTCCATCGGCAAAGCCTACGGCTATCAGCTCGGCATCAAATACCGCTTCCCGGAGGGAGAGTTCGATCAGGTCGACCGCGTGCTGTACGACCTGAAGCACAACCCGGCCAGCCGCCGCATTCTGACAAGCCTCTACAATTTCGCCGATCTGCACGAGATGGCTCTGTATCCCTGCGCCTATTCCATGACGTTCCATGTCAGCGGCAACCGGCTCAACGCCATTCTGAATCAGCGCTCGCAGGACATGCTCACGGCAAACAACTGGAATGTCGTGCAGTATGCCGTGCTCGTGCACATGCTGGCGCAGGTCAGCGGTCTTGTCGCAGGCGAGCTCGTGCATGTGATCGCCGATTGCCATATCTACGACCGCCACATTCCGCTTGTCGAGCAGATGCTGGAGCTGGAGCCGTATCCCGCGCCGGAATTCCGGCTCGATCCTGCGGTCACGGACTTCTATGCCTTCACGCCGGACAGCGTGCAGGTGGAGAATTACCGTTATCATCCGTTTTCAGCCAAAATTCCCGTTGCCATCTAGGAGGAGCCATGGACTGCATCGTCAACGTCACGCAAAACTGGGGCATCGGAAAGGACGGCGGCCTGCTTGTCTCCATCTCCGCCGATCTGCGCCGCTTCCGCGCGCTCACAACGGGGGAAACCGTGATCTATGGCCGCAAGACTCTGCTCACCTTCCCGCACACACGCCCGCTGCCGAACCGCGAAAACTGGATTCTCTCGGCAACACCCGGCTTTTCCGTGCCGGGCGCAGCGGTGTTTCCGTCGCTTGCGGCCCTGCAGGAAGCCATGCGTACCCGTCCGGCCGATTCGCTGTGCCTCATCGGCGGTGCGAGCGTCTACCGCGCGCTGCTGCCATGGTGCAGCCGCGTGCTGCTCACGCAGACCTGCGCCGACCTGCCTGCCGACCGGTTTTTCCCCGATCTGGACCGGCTCCCGAACTGGCGCTGCACGGACACCGGCCCCCTGCAGGAGGACGGCGGCCATTGCTTCCGCTATCTGACCTACGAAAACGACGCTCCGCTTCCGTTATGAACATAGAATTGCTCCCTTCTGCGCAGACTAAACGCCGAAGGGAGTGATTTTTATGCCGATTTTACCTTTGACGGAAGAAAATTTCGAGCAGGAGGTCCTGCAGGCCGAAGGGCCGGTGCTCGTGGACCTCTTTGCCGCGTGGTGCGGCCCGTGCCGTGCGCTTGCGCCGGTGCTGGAGACGCTGGCAGAGGCTCGGCCGGAGCTGCGCATCGGAAAAGTCGATGTGGACGCCCAGCCCGAGCTTGCGGCGCGGTTTGACGTGCTGACCGTCCCGACGCTGCTGCTGTTCCGCTCCGGCAGGCTGCTCCGGCGCACGACCGGCGCAAAAACACCGGCGGAGCTGGAGGAATTCCTGCGGAGCGGCGAAGCATGAGATGCTATGACATGGCCGTGGTCGGGGCCGGACCGGCGGGCTGCACGGCGGCTCTCTATGCCGCCCGCGCCGGGCTGAACGTTCTTGTTCTCGAGCGGCTCGGCCCCGGCGGGCAGATGGCGCAGACGCAGCGCATTGAAAATTACCCCGGCTTTCCGGACGGCGCAGACGGAGCCGCGCTGGCAGACGGCATGAAAGCGGGTGCGGAGCGCGCGGGGGCCATTTTTCTGCTGGCTGACGTCCGCAGCGCGCAGCTCACCGGCCGCGTAAAGGAGCTGCAGGCGGACGGCGGGCCGGTCCTTGCCCGGACCGTTGTGCTCGCCACGGGAGCGGGCCCGCGGAGGCTCGGGCTGCCGCAGGAGGACGAGCTGCACGGCGTGAGCTACTGCGCCGCCTGCGACGGGGCGTTTTTCCGCGGGAAGGACGTCGCCGTGGTCGGCGGCGGCAATTCCGCCGTCAGTGAGGCCCTGCTGCTGTCGCGGCTGTGCCGCCATGTAACGCTCGTGCACCGCCGCAGCACGTTCCGGGCATCTGCCGCAGAGCTGGCGGCGCTGGAAAAGCAGGACAATGTGACATTCTGCCGGAACAGCACCGTAACGGAGCTGCTGGGCCGTGAGCGCCTGACCGGCATCCGCCTGCAGAACGGCCGGGAGCTGGAGATCAGCGGCCTGTTTGTCTGCATCGGCCGCACGCCTGTCTCCGCCCTCGGCGGCGAGCAGCTCCGCCGGACGCCGGACGGCTATTACTGCGCGGACGAGACGACACGGACCGGCCTGCCGGGCGTTTTTGCCGCAGGCGACGTGCGGGAAAAGCAGCTGCGCCAGATCGTTACGGCCGTCTCGGACGGCGCAGCGGCGGCGCAGCAGGCGGAGCATTATCTGGGCAAAACGTCCCGCAGGGCGGAAATATAGCGCGGATCCGTGCCGCAGCAGCCGCCGACGAGTGCAGCTCCGGCATCGATCAGCGTGCGCATATACTGCGCGAATGCCGCCGGGCCCATGGAATAGATGGCCTCGCCCTCCGGCGAGATCTCCGGCATACCCGCATTCGGCTTGACAAGGAGCGGCACCTTCGCGGCCTGCTTCATATTGCGCACAAGACTTTCGAGCTGGTCCGGGCCGGTGGAGCAGTTGATGCCGACGGCGGCCGCGCCGAGTTCCTGCAGCGTCTCCACGGCCTCGACACAGGTCCCGCCGAAATAACCGCTGCCGTCGGCCTGCACCGTCATGCTGCACAGGACCGGCAGGGCGCAGACACTCTGCGCCGCCTCGAGGGCGACGGTCATCTCGTCGATGCCGAGCATGGTCTCCACGACGAGCAGATCAGCCCCGGCCTCGGCCAATGCCGTAATTTGCTCCGTGTAAATTTCAAACAGCTCGTGATATGTCATCGTCCCGGCAGGCTCGAGCGGCACGCCGGTCGTCGTGAGGTCGCCTGCCACGAGCGCGTGGCCATCCGCCGCTTCAAGTGACAGTGCAACGAGCTGCCGGTTCAGAAGCGCAACATCGTTCTCTCGGCCGCAGCGTGCAAGCCCGCGCCGGTTGGCGCAGAACGTCGGCGCATAGATGATCTGTGACCCGGCCGCGATATAGTCCCGCTGCAGAGCCAGCAGAGGCTCCGGATGCTCTGTGACCCAGACCTCCGTGCAGATGCCGCGCGGCATGCCCGCGCGCATCAGGTTCGAGCCGGTCGCGCCGTCGAGCAGCACGGGGCCGCGCGCAAGCAGCGCCTGAAAAGCTTCGTTTGTCATAGGTTCCTCCGTGGTATGGATTTCTTTCTCTATTCTACCCGTTTCGGCGGGAATTTGCAACGAGAAACTTCCGCATGCATTTTCGGTTGCATTCCGGTGGGGTTTCTGCTAGAATAGCGATAGATTCCATTCATTATTGACAAGGAGGACAACATGAAAAAGTCCGTACTGCGCAAATATGCCACGCTGATCGCCACGGTCGGCGTCAATGTCCAGAAGGGTCAGGAGGTCTTCATCGCCGCCGAGCTCGATCAGCCCGAATTCGTAAAAATGGTCGTTGAGGAATGCTACCGCGCCGGTGCAAAGCGCGTTGTGGTGGACTGGGACTATCAGCCGCTGACGAAGCTCCATGTCCGCTGGCGCAGCCAGAAGAACCTCTCCACGCTGGAAAACTGGGAGGAGGCCCGCTGGCAGCACTATGTTGACGAGATCCCCTGCCGCATCTACCTGATCTCCGAGGACCCGGACGGTCTGCGCGGCGTCAATCAGGAAAAGATGGCCAAGGCCGGTCAGGCTAAGTACAAGGTCATCCGTCCGTACCGCGACCAGATCGAGAACAAGTATCAGTGGTGTATCGCAGCCGTCCCCGGTGTTGCGTGGGCCAAGAAGCTCTTCCCGAACCTGTCGAAGGCACAGGCCGTCGAGAAGCTGTGGGAAGCCATTCTGGCCGCCTCCCGCGTAGATGACGATCCCGTTGCCGCATGGAAGGCCCATAACGAAGACCTTGCCCGCCGCTGTGCCTATCTGAACGACCTCGGCATCACGGAGCTGGAATATCACAGCTCGAACGGCACGAATTTCAAGGTAGGCATGATCGAAGACGCCGAATTCAAGGGCGGCGGCGAGAACTCTCTGCTCGGCCACTTCTTCAACCCGAACATCCCGACGGAGGAGGTCTTCATCTCCCCGAAGCGCGGCGTGGCAGAGGGCATCGTCTATTCCACGAAGCCGCTGTCCTATCAGGGCCAGCTTATCGAGAACTTCTCCATCCGCTTTGAGGGCGGCAAGGCCGTCGAGGTCCACGCCGAAAAGAACGAAGCCCTTTTGCAGAAGCTCATCTCCATGGATGAGGGCGCTTCCTACCTCGGCGAGTGCGCGCTCGTTCCCTATAACTCCCCGATCCAGAATTCCGGCCTGCTGTTCTACAACACGCTGTTCGACGAGAACGCCGCCTGCCATCTGGCGCTCGGCATGGGCTTTGCCGACACGATCAAGAATTTTGAGAACTACACGCTCGACGAGTGCCGTGCCAAGGGCATCAACGATTCCATGGTGCATGAGGACTTCATGATCGGCTCCGCCGACCTGTCCATCGACGCGCACACGCGCGACGGCCGTACCGTGCCCATCTTCCGCAACGGCAACTGGGCATTTTAATGGGGATCTCTGAATATATCAGAGCTTTTCTGAGTCCCGGACATAAAAGCTGCTGCAGCGATTGTGCTGCAGCAGCTTTTTTATTCCGTTAGCAGGGTGAGCTTCCCGGTTCTGCGGGTCGCGTTCAGGTCGATGAGGCGCTGGTTTTGGCTTCCGCGCCAGCGGAGCTCCAGAGAGCGCTCCGACTCGACATACGGTCCGTCCACGAGCACATCGGCAGCCGCCAGCAGCCGCAGGCGCGCCGGGTCTGACTCCTGCACGAGCGCCTCATAGCGCCAGCCCGTGTAGACCCAGACATTACCGCCCAGCGCGTGCACAGCCTCGGCCAGCGCGGCGCATTCCGCCGCCTGCTCCATCGGCTCGCCGCCGGAGAGCGTCAGGCCGTCGAGCAGCGGATCGGCCGCATACCGCGCCAGCAGCGCCGCTGTACTTTCCTCGCGGCCGCCTGCCGGGTCGTGCGTCTGCGGATTGTGGCAGCCGGGGCAGCGGTGCGGGCAGCCCTGCGTGAACACGGTCAGCCGCAGGCCCGGTCCGTCCACGATAGACTCGGAGACCGTTCCGGCAATGCGCATCAGTCCGTCACCCCGTGCTTGACACGGTCGCGCTCCTCGGCGCGCTTGCCGTTGTTGAAGCGGTCGAGCGTGCCCACAAGATAGCCCGTGATGCGGCGGATACGCTCGAAGGGCTGGTCCGGCGTCTCGCGGCGGCCGCAGCGCGGGCAGGTATCGCCGATGATGCCGTTAAAGCCGCAGACCGGGTCGCGGTCGACCGGGTGGTTGATGGAGCCATAGCCGATGCCGCACTGGCCCATAAAGCGCACGACCTTCTCGAATGCGGGCAGATTCTGCAGCGGATCGCCGTCCATTTCAATGTAGGAGATATGGCCGCCGTTCGTCAGCGCATGATAGGGCGCCTCGATGCGGAGCTTGTTAAAGGCCGAGATCGGATAATACACCGGCACATGGAAGCTGTTCGTGTAATACTCACGGTCCGTCACGCCGGGGATCACGCCGAAGCGCTTGGCATCCATCCGGACAAAGCGGCCGGAAAGGCCCTCTGCCGGGGTAGCAAGGCAGGAGAAATTCAGGCCGCGAGCCGCCGATTCACGGTCAGCGCGGTTACGGATGCGGCCAATGATCTCAAGGCCAAGCGCCTGCGCCTCGGCGCTTTCACCGTGGTGCGCGCCGGTCAGCGCCTTCAGGCACTCGGCAAGGCCGATGAAGCCGATGGAGAGCGTGCCGTGCTTGAGCACCTCGCGCACCTCGTCGTCCGGGCCGAGCTTTTCGGAGTCCAGCCAGACGCCCTGCCCCATCAGGAAGGGGAAATTGCGCACGCGGCGGCGGCTCTGGATCTCGAGCCGCTCGAGCAGCTGGCCGACGACAAGGTCGAGCATCTCATCAAGGCTGCGGAAAAAGGCCTCGCGGTCGCCGCGTGCCAGAATGGCGAGCCGCGGCAGATTGATGGACGTGAAGGAAAGGTTGCCGCGACGCGCCGTGACCTCGCGGGAGGGATCGTAGGCATTCGCCACCACACGCGTGCGGCAGCCCATATAGGCGATCTCCGTTTCGGGATGGCCCTCTTTGTAATATTGCAGGTTGAACGGGGCATCCTGGAATGAGAAATTCGGGAACAGGCGCTTGGCGCTGCAGCGGCAGGCCAGCCGGAACAGGTCGTAGTTTGGCTCACCCTCGTTGAGGTTCACGCCGCTCTTCACACGGAAGATCTGAATGGGGAAGATCGGCGTCTCACCGCTGCCAAGCCCGGCCTCCGTGGCGAGCAGCAGGCTTTTCATCACAAGACGGCCCTCCGGCGAGGTATCCATGCCGTAGTTAATGGAGGAAAACGGCGTCTGCGAGCCGGAGCGGGACTCCATGGTGTTCAGATTGTGGATAAGCGATTCCATGGCCTGATACGTCGCGCGGTCCGTCTCCTCCGCAGCGCGGCGGGCGGCGAATTCCTGCGCGCGGCGGATATCGCCCTCCACGCAGCCGAAGGCAGCCTTGAGCTGCGCCGCCTCGGCATCGTCATAGGCCTTTTGCCCGGCAAGCGCCGGAGTCAGGCCTTTTTCGGCCAGTGAAGCCGCAAAGCCCCGGAGCTGGGCATCCGTCGGCGTCACGCCGCACAGCAGCTCCAGCGCACGGCTGAGGTTCTGGCGGTAGCAGGCGCGATACGTCTTGGCAACGCCCTCGGCCATGGCATAGTCAAAATTCACGATGCTCTGGCCGCCGTGCTGGTCGTTCTGGTTCGACTGAATGGCGATGCAGGCCAGCGACGCATACGACGCGATGCTCTGCGGTTCGCGGATGTGGCCGAGGCCGGTGGAAAAGCCGCCGTGGAACAGCGAAAGCAGGTCGATCTGGCAGCACGTTGTCGTCAGCGCGTAAAAATCAAGATCGTGGATGTGGATATCGCCGCGCTCATGCGCCGTGGCATACTCCGGCTTCATCAGGAAGGACTCGGAGAACTGCTTGGCGGCCTCGGAGCCGTAGCGCAGCATGGTACCCATGGCGGTGTCGCCATCGATGTTGGCGTTTTCGCGCTTGATGTCCGAATCGGCGGCATCCTTGAACGTGATTTCCTCAAACTTGCGCATGAGGCTGGAATTCACCTGCCGCGCGCGGCTGCGCTCCTCGCGGTAAAGAATATAGGCCTTGGCCGTGCGGCCGTAGCCCTCCTGCATCAGCACCTGCTCCACAAGGTCCTGCACATGCTCGACCTCCGGCTCGCAGCCCTCGAGCTCGAGCATGGTCTCCACCTTGCGGGCAAGCGCGTCGGAGACGTCCTCCATGCCGGTCTGCCCGACACCGAGGAATGAACGCCAGATCGCGTTCCGGATCTTTTCTGTATGAAATTCTACGAGACGCCCGTCCCGCTTGCGGATCATTTTCTGCGTCATGACTGTCTCCTCTCGCACACAAGATATGGTAGTACCGCGCAGGCACAAAACGCATATATCGTACTGCAAGTTCCGGTGTCTGTCAAGCACGGCCCGGCCGAAATAGTGCACAAAAAAAATCGGGGCCGTTTTCGGCAGACCCGCGATTTTCCGTATAATCTGCGCACCGGGTGTGCATACTATCCACAGCATATGACAACAGGAGGGAAATCAAGATGGACATGCTTGCGCTGATTCTGAGCATCATCGGCTCGATCAACTGGGGGCTGGTCGGCATTTTCAAATTCGATCTGGTCGCCTGGATCTTCGGCGGCCAGACGGCCGTCGTCAGCCGCATCATCTACACGATCGTCGGCCTCGCGGGACTGTGGTGCATCTCGCTGCTGTTCCGCCGCCGCCCGCTGCGCGCCGCAGAGGACGATGCATAACCACCAGAAAAACTGCACAAAGGCAGACTGCCGGACCGAGCCGCAATGGCCCGCCGGCAGTCTGTTTTTTTCGTTCTACCAGAGTAGTGCGGCCGCGACCGTCGGGACTACGAGAATGCCCGCCGCGATGAGCATCGTCTGGATGGTGCTGCGTGTTTTGCGCGACAGCAGCAGGATGACCGCCGCACCGCCTGCGCCGAGCAGCACATGCACGAGCGCGCGCAGCCCCAGAACGGTCCGGATGCGCCAGCCCGCTGGCACGCCGCTCAGCAGGGGCAGGCTGTTTGCCTGTGCGCCCCACTCCGGCAGTCCGTAGGCCCCGCGGACGGCAAGCAGGCGCGGCAGGAAAGCTGCCGTCACCATCAGGAGCACCAGCACCGCCGTGAGCAGCAGCTTGCGCCGCAGCACGCGCCCGTTCGCCCCGGCCGCCGTCTGCAGAACGGCGACGCCCGTCTCCTGCTCCATGGCAAACACGGCGGACAGCGCGACCGTCAGGAAGAAGAACAGCTTCGCAAGGTCCAGCAGGTCCTTCTGCACACCAAAGTAGCCTAGCAGGACGTTATAGCCCGTCTCATAGACATAGGACTGCCCCGGCTGCAGCTGCTCATACTGCTGCTTTGCCTGCTCAAAGCCTTCCTGCGCCCGTAGGGCCGAGAGAACGTCGCGCGCCATGAACTGCAGCGCATCCTCGTTGCCCTCCGTGATGCGGGCATAGTCCGCAAGCTCGTTCTGCAGCTCCGCAAAGCGGGCCGTCTCCGAGGCAAGATAAGCGTTCTTTTCCGGCGTCGGCTCGCCCGCCAGCTTTTCGGAATACGCGCGGTAGAACCATTCGTCCGCATTGAAATAGGCCCGGAAATCGCGATAAGATCCGACCTGCACCAGCACAAACACCGCAAGCACCAGCAGCGCCCCGCCCGTGAGCAGGAGCTTCCGCGCCTCATAGGCCAGCAGCACCGTGTGCCGCAGGCGCGGCAGCGGCAGGCCCCGGCGCTGGCGCACCGGCTGGACCGCCTGCGTGCGGCAGAACACCACCGCGCCGCCGAGGCAGCCACCCACCGTCAGCAGCAGGAGCATAGCGGGAAGCAGCGCCGTCTGCCGGAGCGGCAGGCCGAAGAAATTCAGATAAATGCAGCCACGCCAGCTCTCCTCAACCTCGGCCGCACGGCTGAGGCTGAGCAGCCGGGGCCAAAGTGAGCCGCGGCTGCCGAGCAGCAGGGCAAGCCCCGCGCCGCCGCCCGCAAGCAGGAACGCGGCCCACGCGCGGCCTGTCGTGGTGCACAGCAGGAAGAACAGCGCGCCCACGGCCCAGCCCCATAGGAGCTTTTCGCCCACGAAGCACAAAAGCCAGCCAAACACCGTCAGCGGGACCGGGCAGCTCTGCATGCTGGGGATCGTCTGGATGGGGCGCGCCGGGTCGCCCAGCCCGAGGACGGCGGACGAAACGGCCAGATTCGCGCCATAGAGCAGCACGACGCCCGCAAGCACCGTTGCCAGCATGGCGGCGGCCTTGCGCCAGTAGAGCGCGCCGTGGCCGCGCCGCGTCGGGCGCAGCAGCACCATCAGGCCCGCGCTGCGCTCTCCCGTCAGCAGGACCAGCCCTGAGACCGCCGCAAACAGCAGAAGCAGCAGGTCCGTCAGCCGCCAGTCCAGCAGCACCTCCACGCCGTCCGGGAAGGACGGCTCCAGCCGCACGCCGAGCAGGGCGCTGTAGGCCGCAAGGCCCTTTTCCAGCGTGCGCTCGGCAAAGGGATCGGCGGAAAACAGGCCAAGGCGCAGCTTGGCCTCGGTCTCAGCGCAGAGGCCGCGGAGGTATTCGGGGTAATTTTTCGTCGTCTCGACCTCGTCGCGAACCGTGCTCAGCAGGGCGTAGCGCCGGAGGTCCTCGTCCGGCACCTGCGTGATACCGACGTCCTCGCCGTAGATTCCGTTGAGCAGGGCGTCATACTCCTGCTCCAGCGTGTCCAGATGGGCATACTCCGCCCGGACGTCCGCGCGGGTGAAGCCGCCGAGGTCCTTGGTGCAGCGGCGGTAGAACAGCGCCGCATTCACCGCGACAGCCAGCGCGAGCAGGAGCATCACATAGCGGTTGCCCAGAATTTTCCGCAGCTCATAGCTCATAGCCCGTCCTCCGCGCCGAAGTAGTGCAGATACACATCCTCCAGCTCCGGCGCAAGCGGCCTGCAGGCAAAGGGCGGCTGCTTTTCCGCCAGCAGGCGCACGCGGATATGCTCCGCATCGACCCGGGCGATGCCGCAGACCGTCCCGGCGGCCTGCGCGGCGGGCAGCTCGGACTCGGCAAGCTCCGCCTCCCAGACCTGCCCGGCCAGCTCATGCGTCAGCTCGGCCGGAGAGGCCTTGCGCAGCAGCCGCCCCTCGGACAGGAGCAGCAGCTCGCTTGCCACATACTCCACGTCCGGCACAACGTGCGTCGAAACGATCACGATCTTCTGCAGGGCGATCTCCGCGATGAGATTGCGCACCGCGATGCGCTGCCGCGGGTCCAGCCCGGCCGTCGGCTCATCGAGGATGAGAATGTCCGGCTCATCCAGAATGGCCTGCGCCAGCAGCAGGCGCTGCTTCATGCCGCCGGAGAGGCTGCGGATCGTCTTGCCGCGCACGTCGGACAGGCCGACCGCGCCGAGCGCCCAGTCGATGCGCTCCAGCGCCCGTGCGCGCGGCATGCGGCGCAGCGAGGCCATGTACAGCAGGAAGCGCTCCGCCGTAAAGCCCGGATAGAGCGTCTGCTGCTGGGGCATGTAGCCCACGCGGCCGCGGAAGGCCGCGCCGAGCGAGCGGATCTCCGCGCCGTTGAAGCGGATCTCTCCCGCCGTCTGGCGCAGGTTCCCGGTCAGGATATTCATGAGCGTGCTCTTGCCCGCTCCGTTCGGCCCGAGCAGGCCGTAGATGCCGCCCGTCAGCTCGGCCGAAAAGCCGATCAGCGCCTGTTTTTTTCCGTAATTCTTGCTCAGGGCATCAAATGTCAGTTCCATCGTCCATCTCCCCCGCCGTCTCAGCGAAACGCTCCGTCATAATTGCTTCGGTAAAAATCCTCCTTACTGATGTAACACTGCTCGAAATCTCCACTCGAATTGCGCTTCAAACCAGCGAAGTAACCGTTGCATTCATAATTTGCGCCAAATGCCACTACATTCCCGCCGCGAGTGTCCAGCGCAATGACTGATCCATCTGCGATGTCTACCGCCCATGCGCGGCAGGTATCTTCCGTTCCGCAAATGGCGATCACATGCCCGTCCATAATCTGGTAATTATAGAACCCCCAGTCCCGCTCATAGGTAAAGAGCTTTCTTTTTGCCTGCTCCTCCAGATCATAGACATACAGACTGCGGTCGACCTGATACACAGCGTACTGGCCCCAGCTTCGATGCGGGTCGACTGTCCGGACAAAGTTCTCCGAAGCATCCACAAGCACGGTCTCCTCGCCCGTTTTGAGATTACGGATCAAAAAACGAAACCGGACAAACTGCCGGTCATACTCATCCCATGCTGTTCCCTCCGGCTGCTGCGCAAGCCAGTCTTCAAATTCCGGCGCATCTTCTGCCATTTCCAGCACGCGGAGGACTGCGATGTCCTCCCAGACGCCGTAGAGATCATAGTTATCACAATTTTCGAGGATCGTCGATATCGCCCCCGTCTGCAGGTCGACGGAGACGAGGCTGCTCTCCTGCGCGGCAGCTGTCAGCTGTACGCCCTCCGTCAGTTCATAGGTCTCTCTGTTCGAAATAACATATGCTTTTCCAAAGGATACGCAGCGCAGCACACACCGGCATGACTCATTCTCGTTTTCCGGCTCCCAGCTTGCGAGGGTCTGCAGCGGGCCGCCGGACAGCGGACGCGTGACGAGCGCCGAGGCTGTCCCGTTGTCTGTGAAAACCAAAGCATAGTAGTTTCCCCGGTATTCCACCAGAGACTGCAGGTCGCCGAAGCAGGCATTACAGGTGGGATCATTATGCCGGCAGCCGTTCTGGTAGCACGGGACATAGGTCGTTCTGGTCACGGGGTCATAGGCCTGAATATAGGGCCGGAAAAACGTATCCCACTGCCAGAACCCGCCGGTCGAAGCGGAGGCGGCCATGTTACCAAATACTCGAATGTTCTCCTCCGAAACCGGATAAGTCGTAACAGGAATCTCCGAGTCTGTAACGATCGCACCCGAGGTCTCGCCTCCCTGCTCCGTAGTCTCGCTCACAGGAGCGGCATAGCAGCCGCTCAGGATCGCTATCACGGCAGATGCTGCAAGCAGCAGGCTCAGCATTCTTCGACTGGTCAACATGGCCACCTCCTCAGTTACCTGTTTCTATCAGCTTGCCGAATGAAAACCCAAAGTCGAAGTCAAAAGTGTAGTACCATTGACATATACACTTCCACCAATATAATTTACGCCAGTAGCGTGATCCGTCGATGTGCTATATACCACACCGTAAGAATATGTATTGGTTCCAGCCTGAATTTTCTGTGCAATCGTGTACGATCTCGCACCACCCACTATGGTCTGATATCCGTTACGGTATGTTTTGAACTCCACAGTCAATGTTCTATGGTCAATTTGTGTCTCTGCGAGCGTCTCGCATTTGCTCTTGGCCACATACGAATTATCGAACTGTAAATAAAGCGTAGCTGTATATGGCAAGCCATTAAAGGTAAACTGCTTCTGGTCATACCCCGAACCGGGAGTACCATACGGCTCAACACCTGCATCAGCTGCAAACGCCGGGATAGAAAGCATGGTCAGCAGGCAGAGAAGCGCCAGAATAAGTGCAAATAATTTTTTCATGCTATATGCCTCCTTAATATATAGAGTGGATGTGGTTATCAAATTACGAACACCGTCTGAACATGGGAGTCAACAGCGAACTATCTCTTCTCTGCCGCTCCCGCCTCTATTCGACCATTGGAATCACCGTTGCCTTTCGTACAGAATTCCCACTGCAGAGGTCTCCGCAGAATTTTCAGTTCTTGATACATTTTGTAGCCTGAGTATATCACTTCTGAATTTCCAAGGCAAGAGGTTTTAGCGAAGTTTTTCACAAATTTTTGTAGATTTTGTTGGAAACGTTTTCAGTTTTATCTCTATTCTTGTATAGTTTAACGAATATTCATTGTGCTCTATCAGCGGAACGCTCCGTCATAGTTGCTTCGGTAAAAGTCTTCTTTGCTGATGTAATACTGATCAGCGTTATTCGAAGCATGCAGCAGACCGACGAAGTAGCCGTTGCACTCATAATGTGCAGAAAATGCCACCACATTTTCGCCGCAGGTGTCCAGCTCAACGACAGACCCATCCATAATATCGATTGCCCATGCGCGGCAGGTATCTTCCGTTCCGCAGATGGCGGACACATGACCATCCATGATTGAATAATTGTATTGCTCCCAATCCTGGTCATAAGTAAAAACCTCTTTTGCAGTCTGCCTTTCCATATCGTAGACGTATATGCTGCGGTCGACCTGATACACGGTATACTGCCCCCAACTGACATGTGGGTCCGCCGTCCATACAAAATTCTCCGTCACATCCACGATCGTTTTCTCTTCGCCTGTTCTGAGATTTTTGGAATACAGGCGGAAGTTGTAACCTTCCGACCCATCCCGCTTCACCGGCGTTCCATCCGGCCGGTCCGCATACCAGTCCTGAAAAACAGCGACATCGCCCCAGACACCGTGCATATACGGGAGATAACCGTCCTCGTCGGCCATATACTCCACGAGCTCGCCTGTTTCCAGATCAAGGCTACACTTACTGTATTCCTCCTTGACTGACTCCGTCTGCCCGTCCTTCATCGCATAGGTTTCTTTTGACACCGTGAGGTAAGCCTTTCCGAATGAAAGGCCATAGAAGCCGCACCGGCATTCCTCATTCTCATTTTCCGGTTCCCAGCTTGCGAGGATCTGAAGAGGACCTCCGGAGACCGGCCGCGTGACAAACGCCGAAGCGGTATCGTCGTTGTAATAGATCATGGCATAGAAATTGCCCCGATACTCTGCAAACCCGGAGATCACCCCGCCGAAATTCGCCGTGCAGGAGGCGTCATTGTGCTTGCAGCCCGCCTGATAGCAGGGAAAATAGGCCGTTTTCGTCGTCGGGTCATAGGCCTGGATCGTTTTTGCATTGAACACTGCGCATGTCCAAAAGCCGCCGGTCGAGGGAGACGGAACATATATGATGTTCGCCCGAACATTTTCCTCAGGAAGAGGGTAAGTTTTGATTTCTACAGGCTCTTCCGCGCCGCTGGCGGAACCCGACTGCACGGTCTGCGAAGACGATGGAACCGAGGTAACATCCTTCTGAGCGGAATAGCAGCCCGTAAAGGAAGCCAACAGCACTGCCATGCAGACCGTAAAGGCAAAAAAGCGTTTCTTCATATGTTCCGCCTCCCATTCAACTAGACTATACCAGAATGTGTAACAAAGCTACTGCTATTTTTTGAACCCAAGCGTAGCAGAGGTTGTAACCCCCGAATAGCCATTAAAGGTCGCATTCCCACCCATGTAGTTAACTCCGGTTGCCACATCGAATGCACTACTATATTTGTTGATTATGTTGGAAACGATTGCAGTATTATCTATAATCTTGTATTTTTTAACAAATATTCATTGAAGTTTGTCAGCGGAACGCTGCGTCATAATTACTTCGGTAATAGTCCTCCTTGCTGATGTAACACTGCTCGAAATCTCCACTCGAATTGCGCTTCAAACCAGCGAAATAACCGTTGCATTCATAATTCGCGCCAAATGCCACTACATTCCCGCCGCGAGTGTCCAGCTCAATGACTGATCCATCTGCAATGTCGACCGCCCATGCACGGCAGGTATCCTCCGTTCCGCCAATAACCATCACATGTCCATCCTGAATCATGTAATTATAAAAATCCCAGCCCGGATCATGGGTAAACAGCTTCTTGGATGTCTGCGTCTCCATGTCATAGACGTACACACTCCGGTCAATCTGATACACGACGTACTGTCCCCAGCTCATGTGTGGATCCGCCGTCCATACGAAATTTTCCGACTCGTCTACGATCGTTTTTTCTTCTCCTGTTTTGAGATTTTTGGAATAAACGCGATATTTGTAATATTGCAGGCCGTACTGATACGACGTTGTGCCCTCCGGCTGCTGCATGATCCATTCTTCAAACTCGGGCGCGCCCTCCACTGTTTTCACCGTCTGGTAAACAGCGATATCCTCCCAAACGCCATACATATATGGAAGGATACCGTCAGTATCGGTCATAAGTTCCACCATTTCCCCCGTTTCCAGATCAAAACTCCACCTGCTGTACTCCTGACCGACACATGCCTGCTGGCCATCCTCCGTCATCGTATAGGTTTCTTTTGCCACTATGAGATAAGCCTTTCCAAAAGAAAGTCCATACAGGCTGCACCGGCATTCCTCGTTTTCATTTTCCGGTTCCCAACTTGCAAGGATTCGAAGCGGGCCGCCGGAGACAGGACGCGTAACAAATGCCGATGCAGTATCATCGTTATAGTAGATCATAGCATAGAAATTGCCCCGATACTCTGCCAGCGAGGAAATATCTCCGAAATAAGCCGAACAGGAGGCATCATTGTGCTTGCAGCCCGCCTGATAGCAGGGATAATAGGTCGTTCTCGTCACCGGATCGTAGGCTTGAATTGTTTTTGACGTGAAGACTGCCCATGTCCAGAAACCACCGGTTGAGGGAGACGGAACATATATGGAATCCGCCCGTACATTTTCCTCTGGAAGCACATAAGTCCTGATCTCTACGGATTCCTCTGTTCCGCTGCCGGAACCCGACTGCACGGTCTGTGATGACGATGGAACCGAGGTAACATCCTTCTGAGCGGAATAGCACCCCGTAAAGGAAGTCAACAGCACTGCCATGCAAACCCAAAATGCCAAAAAGCGTTTTTTCATATGTTCCGCCTCCCATTCAGCATTCAAGATTAACTGAATGTTCCATCATAGTTGCTCCGGTAAAAGTCTTCTTTGCTGATGTAATACTCTTCAACCTTGCCAGTCTGATTGGCAAGTAATCCAACAATGTAGTCATTGCACTCATATTCCGGAGTAATTGTAATTGCATTTCCACCGCGGGTGTCCAGTTCGACCACTGATTCATCAGCAATGTCAATTGCCCAAGCACGGCAAGTGTCGCCCGTTCCGCAGATGGCAATCACATGGCCATCCAGAATCATATAATTATAATTTTTCCAATCTTGATCATAAGTAAAAAGCTCTTTTACGGCCTGTGTTTCCATGTCGTAGACATAGACGCTGCGCCCGACCTGATACACGATGTACTGTCCCCAGCTCTTATGCGGGTCTGCTGTCCATACGAAATTTTCCGACATATCCACTATTGTTTTTTCATCGCCTGTTTTAAGATTTCTCGAATAAAGGCGGTAATTATAATACTGTCGACCATACAGATCCCACGGGGTTCCCTCTGGCTGCTGCGCGACCCAGTCTTCAAACGCAGGCGCTCCTTTTACAGTTTCCAGTGTCTGATAGACAACACTGTCTTCCCAGACACCATACATGTATGGAAGGGTGCCGTCGACATCTCGCATAAGTTCCATCATTTTCCCTGTTTTTAGATCAAAACTACAGTCGCTGTACTCCTCACCGACGAGTTCCTGCTGACCGTCCTCCGTCAACGTATAAGTTTCTTTTGACACTGTGAGATAGGCTTTCCCGAAAGAAAGGCCGTAGAAGCCGCACCGATATACTTCATTATCATTCTCAGGCTCCCAACTCGCAAGGATTTGAAGCGGGCCGCCGGAGACCGGCCGCGTGACAAAGGCCGAAGCAGTATCGTCGTTGTAATAGATCATGGCATAGAAATTGCCGCGATACTCTGCCAACCCGGATATCTCACCAAAATAAGCCGAGCAAAATGCATCGCTATGCTCGCAACCTGTCTGATAACACGGAATATAGGTTGATTTTGTCACCGGGTCGTAGGCCTGAATATAATTCTGTATGAACAATGTCCACATCCAAAAGCCGCCTGTTGTGGGAGACGGAACATATCTGGTACCCGCCTGAACATTTTCCTCCGGAATGTCATAAGTCCTGATCTCTACGGAATTTTCTGTGGCGCTGCCGGAATCTGACTGCACGGTCTGCGAGGACGCTGGAGCCGATGGGCCATTCTTCTGAGCGGAATAGCAGCCCGTAAAGAAAGCCAGCAGCACTGCCATGCAAACCGAAAAGGCAAAAAAGCGTCTCTTCATATGTTCCGCCTCCCATTAAATCAGATTATGTCAAGTCTTTTAATAGGTTCAAACCTATTTTAGAAATCCGAGTGTGGCGGAAGTAACAACATTTCCATTAAAGGTTGCATTCCCGCCAATGTAGTTGACTCCGGTTGCAACATCAATTGAAGAACTATAGGATACTGTCTTGGAATACGTTTCCCTATTCACTCTTCTCTGCTCTGCTGTATAGCTGATATATCCGCCAGTACGTTTCTGATATCCGCTTCCTCCTGTCGTGAATTGAACAGTCAGTGTACCGTGTGTAACACTTACCAGAGCCTGCGTTTTGCATTTGCTTGTTGCACGATAAGAACTATCATACTGTAAATAAAAGTAAGCAGTATATGTTGCCTGATTGAATGTAAACTGCTTCTGGTCATACCCCGAACCGGGAGTACCATACGGTTCCACGCCTGCATCGGCTGCGAGCGCCGGGATAGAAAGCATGGTCAGCAGGCAGAGAATTGCAAGGAAGAGGGTGAAAAGCTTCTTCATAATTTTATCCTCCATAACAACAAAATAGAATAAAAGAAGATTTTACACTGTGATCATTAGGAATATGGGAGCCAACAGCGAATAATTTCTTCTCTGCCGCTCCCGCCTCTATTCGACCATTGGAATCACCTTTGCCTTTCGCGCAAAATTCCCACTGCGGGGGTCTCCGCAGAATTATCAGTTCTTGACACATTTTGTATCCTGAGTATATCACTTCTGAATTTTCAGTGCAAGAGGTCTTGGCGAAATTATCCACAAATTTTTGTAGATTTTGTTGGAAATATTTACATTATTGTCTTAAATCTTGTATATTTTAACGAATATTCATTGCAGCCTGTCAGCGGAACGCTCCGTCATAATTGCTTCGGTAAAAGTCTTCTTTGCTGATATGACACAGCTCGTAATTTCCGGGCGAATTGCTCAGCAAACCGGCGAAATACCCGTCGCACTCATAATGCGCAGAGAACGGCATCGCGTTCTCGCCGCGGGTATCCAGCTCGATCACGGAGCCGTCCGCAAGGTCGACCGCCCAGGCATTACAGGCGTCCTCCGTTCCGCACAGGACGATCGCATGGCCGTCCAGAAGCAGATAGTTGTAGAATTTCCGTTCCTGCTCGTGGGTGAAGAGCTTTTTGGTCTCCTGCGTCTCCATGTCGTAGACATAAACGCTGCGACCGACCTGATACACGGCATATTTTCCCCAGCTCCTATGCGGGTCCGCCGACCAGACAAAAGGCTCCGACCCGTCCACGATCGTCGTTTCCACCCCGGTTCTCAGGTCCCGCGAAAGGATGCGATAGCGGATATAGAGCCGCTCGTACTCGTCCCACGAGGCCTCTTCCGGCTGCTGCGCGGCCCAGTCCGCAAAGTCCGGCGCGCCCTCCGCCGTTTCCTGCACCTGAAAAACGGCGCAGTCGCCCCAGACGCCGTACAGGTCATAATTTTCGGCATGTTCGAGGATCGTCGTTTCTTCTCCCGTCTGCAGATCAACGGAGACAAGGCGGTTTTCCTGCTCGTCCCGCGTCAGCTGGCCGTCTTCCGGCAGATAGGCCGCTCTGGTCACGGTGAGATAGGCCTTCCCAAAGGAAATGCAGCGCAGCGTGCAGCGGTATTCCTCGCCCTCGTTCTCCGGCTCCCAGCTTGCAAGGACCCGGAGCGCCCCGCCGGAGAGCGGCCGCGAGACGAGCGACGCTGCTGACTCGCCGTCCTGCTGGACGAGCGCATAGAGGCTGTCCCGATATTCCGCCAGCGCGCTCAGGTTGCCGAAGCAGGCGCTGCAGGTGCTGTCATTGTGCCGGCAGCCGCTTTGATAACACGGAACATAGGCTGTGCGGGTCACAGGATCGTAGGCCTCAATATAGGGATGGAGCATCATATCCCACTGCCAGAACCCGCCGGTCGACGGCGAATCGGCCATGTTGATGGAGACCAGAAGATTTTCCTCCGGGACCGGGTAAGTCGTGATGGCGGTCTCCGCCGCGGGCGGCTGAGTTGGCTGCGCGCTCTCCGGCGGCGTGCTCCCCTGCCGGACGCTTTCAGCCGCAGGCGCGGCATAGCAGCCGGTCAGAAGCAGAACGCCAGACAGGAGCAGAGCCAGCCGTTTTCCGATCGATGTGTTCATCTGTTTTCCCTCCCTTTTTTGCAGCCTGAGTATACCATTTCCGCCCCGGCAGAACAAGGGAGATACCCGTAAGGATTTCTTAAGATTTGTTTAATTTGAATAAAAATACGCAGAATCATTTTTCACATTTATTCACTATTCTCTGCCGAGGGGTACAAAAAAGCGGAAGCCGGGCGGCTTCCGCTTTTGGGGATCATATGGTTCAGTCGACAAGACGCTCGAGCCAGGTGATGTAGGAATCGGAATTCAGCATGATGGGATAGTCCAGCACGATGCAGTCGTTCACGCCCTGTTCCTTTGCAAAGGCGGCCAGATCGAGGCTGGGCTTGCCGTCGCGGTTGAATTCGCGCGGATCGATGGCGATGATCTTGCTGTAGTGGCTCGTGAGCCACGGCGTGAAGGCGTTGCCGTAGGACTCCTTGAGGATCATGCACACCGGGCCGTCGACATTTGTCTTGATGACGGTGATGGGATGGTCGCCGCCGAGGAATGTCAGGTATTTGTTCGACGTATCGTCCACCTTGCAAAGCGTGCCGCCGAAATATTCCATAGAGAACTCCGCATCCGGGTACCACTTCGTGTCCAGATCGACGAATGGGCGCCAGAACTGCACAGTGTCCGGGTTGTCCGCAAGGGCCTGACTCTGGGGATAGGCCTTGATGGCGCTGTAGAGCGAGCCGAGGAAGCCGGTGTATTCGCCGCTTTCAAACTTGCTCAGCGGCTCGGCCTTGAGGCCCGCGCTCTCGCAGAAGGCTGTGTAGGCATAATAGGCGCCGAGGGCCGTCCAGTGGTGGTCCGAACGGAAGTAGAGGTATTCGTCCTTGTGTGCCTCAAGCTTGCTGTAGGCATCGACCGCGATCGCCGTGCTCTTGAGCTCCTTCAGGCGGTCATAGCACGCCGCGATCATGTCCGTCTGCAGCATGTGCTGGTTCTCCGCCGGGGCGTAGAACGCGGCCGCATTCGGCACGGCGATGGAGAACGTGCGCACGCTGCTGCCAAGCTTCGCAGCAATGTCGTTCACCGCATCGGCATAGGAGCGGATGGTGTCCTTATCGCCATAGGGGACCTCCATGGCGCGGTCGCCCACGACGAGCACGGAGCCGAGCTCCTCTGCAGCAGCATCGGGGTCCTGCGTCTGGGTGGGTTGGGTCGGCTCTGTCGGCTCGGTGGAGTCGGTGGCCGTCCCGCTCGTCCCGCTGGGCTGGGTCGAGGACGAGGGCGTCGTATCGTCCGTCGACGGCAGGGCTTCGCCGTGGTTGGCTGCGCCGCCGTTCATATTGATGACGAGCTGCGCGCCGTCCTTCGAGCCGCCGCTGAAGTAATAGAAGCCGTTGAGCGAGCGGTTCGCATTCATCAGCTTTTCGCGGTTCGGAAACGTATCGGCAAAATAGTCGCGGTAATCCGAGGCGTAGCTGCCGTCGAGCATGGCGGAGAACGTCAGCTTCGGGCGGGTCTTCAGCTTGCGCCGCTCGGATTCGGAATAGGTCGCATCCTTGTCCAGCAGGGCATACAGGCCGATGCAGAGCATGCCGGCCAGCAGCAGGCAGGACAGGATGGTGTAGATTCGTTTCATGCAGAGCACCTCCGGGGGTCAGAATTGCGCATACATGGACGGCGAACTCGTCGAACCGACAAGGGACACCGTGCACAGCCACAGCAGCAGGATGAGGAACAGGAAGACGCTGGCAAGGTAGATGCCCTTTTTCACCGTCACGGCGCCGCGGCGGTCGGAACGCCCCATGCCGAACAGGCCGCTCCAGATAAAGCCGAACCAGCGCGGAAGTACGGACGAACCGATGAGGCAGGTCAGGAGCAGCGGCAGCGAGTTTTTGAGCTGCAGCGAAACACCTGAGCCAGCAAAGCTCGTTCCGCCGCCGAACATGGCGGCAAATGCCGAGCCGATGCCGGAGAGCGACGTATTCATGAACAGCACCCAGCCGATGAGCACAAAGAACATCGTCACGAGGTTGCGCACGATAAACGGGAGTGTTTCCAGCTTCGGGGCGATCTGCTTTTCGATGGACAGCAGCACGAAGAAATACAGGCCCCACAGCACAAAGTTCCAGCTTGCGCCGTGCCACAGGCCCGTCAGTGCCCAGACAGCCAGCAGATTGAGGATCTGGCGAGCCTTGCCGCGGCGGTTGCCGCCGAGCGGGATGTAGACATAATCGCGGAAGAAGCTGCCGAGCGACATATGCCAGCGGCGCCAGAACTCCGTGATGGACGTGGAGATGTACGGCAGGTCAAAGTTCTCGCAGTAGCGGAAGCCGAAGATGCGGCCAAGGCCAATGGCCATATCGGAATAGCCGGAGAAATCGAAATAGATCTGGAACATGAACATCAGCGCAGCAAGCCATGCGCCGACGAACGTGCCGTTTCCGCCGCCGGTGCTCAGCGACGCAACGACCTTGCCCGCATAATCGGCAAGCAGGACCTTCTTGGCAAGGCCAATGATAAAGCGCTGCGCGCCCTCGAAGGCCGCGCGCGGCGTGGTGCGGCGGTCCATGAGCTGCCGGGCAACCTGCTCATAGCGCACGATGGGGCCCTGCATCATCTTCGGGAACATAGAGAGGTAGAGCAGCAGATTGAAGAACGAACGCTCCGCCTTGACCTTACCGCGATAGACATCCGCCACATAGGAGATAACCTGGAAGGCATAGAACGACAGGCCGAGGGGCAGGGCGCTCGTCGGCGACCGGAAGGCAAAGCCAATGGAATTCAGGCCGTTCGTAATGCCGCGCAGCGCGGCAAGCATCACGCCGCCGTCCGCGACGGTGATGCCGAAGATGCCGAGGAAGAAGTCCAGATATTTGAACAGGCCCAGCACCGCCAGATTGACGACGACCGGCAGGAGGAGCGTATTGCGCTTCCCCGGCCGGATGCACCGCGCCATGGCGAAGTTTGCATAGGAAAGGCCAACGAGCAGCAGCACATAGACCGGCTGCCCCATGGCATAGAACAGCAGGCTGGCCGCCAGCAGGACGATATTCTTCAGCCGCAGGCTGGGCACCAGAAAATAGACCAGCAGCGTCAGCGGCAGAAACAGGTAGAGGAAATACAGGCTTGAAAATTCCATAGGCAGTCCACCTCTTTCGACAGTTTTTTCTCTCTCATTCTATCAGAATTCCGGCGGATTGCAAGCACTAATTTACATAATTACGTTTTTCCCGCAGGACGCCTGCTCCCTTCGACGACCTGTCTCCAGAGCAGCAGCAGGGCCGTGAGATTCGGCAGGGCCATGCACGCATTGAGGATATCTGCCAGTTCCCACGCCGCCTTCACGGACAAAAGCGGCGCGGCGCACAGCGCGGCAAGATAGCACCATCGGTACAGGCGCTGCGCCCGCTGCGAGCCGCCCGTCAGATAGCGCAGGCACTGCTCGCCATAAAAATTCCAACCGATGATCGTGGAGAATGCAAAGAAGACCAGGCAGGCCAGCAGCAAGAACGACGACAGCCCCGCAGGCCATGGCAGCGCCGTGCGCCACGCCTGCTCCGTGATGCGGAAGCCTGCAAGCCCCGGCGCACACCACGCGCCTGTCACGACCAAGCACAGGCCGGTCAAGGAGCAGATGACGATGGTGTCGAGGAACGTCCCCGTCATGGTCACAAGCCCCTGCCGGACCGGATCCTCGTTGCTGGAGCAGGCCGCTGCGATCGGCGTGGAGCCGAGGCCAGCCTCATTCGTAAAGACGCCGCGGCCGATCCCCATGCGCAGGATGCGCCGCATTGTCAGCCCGCCCGCTGCGCCGGCGGCAGCGCGCGGAGAAAATGCTGAGACCGCGATCAGACGCAGCGCCGCCGGGATCTGCGCCCGGCAGCGCACAAGGATGAGCACGGAGCAGAGGACATACACGGCGGACATCAGCGGAACGACGAGCGAGCACACACGCGAGATGCGGTCCGCTCCGCCGAGCAGCACCATGGCGGAGAACAGGACCGTCAGACCGCCCGCGATGACAGCCGCCCAGGTCACGGCGTTCCCGCCGGCCGTCATGGCGACGCTGCGCTTCAGCGGGTCGAAAAAGCCCTCGACCGCCGTCGTGATGCTGTTGACCTGCGCCACTGTGCCCACGCCGAGCAGGCCGACCGCCGCCCCGACGACCGCGAACGTCACGGCGAGCCAGCGCCAGCCCAGCCCCTGCTCGATGTAGCAGAATGGCCCGCCGAGCCATTTCCCGCCCTGCCGCCTGCGGTAGCGCACCGCAAGATAGCCCTCGGCATACTGCGTCGCCATGCCGAACAGCGCCGCGACCATCATCCACAGCAGAGCGCCCGGCCCGCCCGCGGCCAGCGCCGTGGCCACGCCGACGATATTGCCCGTGCCGATCGTGGCGGCAAGGGCCGTGCACAGCGCGGCATAGGGCGAGATGCCGTCCGCGCTCTCCCCGCCGCGGAAGATCGCGCGCAGTGCCTGCCCGAGCCGCCGCAGCGGCAGGCCGCGCAGGCGGAGCATGTACCAGATGCCCGTCCCCAGAAACAGTGCCATCATCGGCCAGCCCCACACAGCCTCGCCCACGCGTGCCAGAAGTGAATTCTGCATAGTACCTCCCCGATTCTGAACAATCCGTGAATTTTGGCCGCGCAGTTTGCCTTTTCCCCGGGCGGCCGGTATAATAATATGATGTATTCTATGGGAAGGGTATCATAATTTATGCTGGAACTCCAAGCGATCACAAAGGATTACCGCAGCGGCACAGAGTGCGTGCACGCGCTCCGCGGCGTGAGCCTGCGCTTTCGCGACAATGAATTTGTCTCCATTCTCGGTCCGTCCGGCTGCGGCAAGACGACGCTGCTGAACATCATCGGCGGTCTGGATCGCTACACGGCGGGCGACCTGCTCATCAACGGCGTCTCCACAAAGCAGTACCGCGACCGGGACTGGGACGCCTACCGCAACCACACCATCGGCTTTGTTTTTCAGAGCTACAATCTCATCCCGCACCAGAGCGTGCTGGCAAACGTCGAGCTGGCCCTGACGCTCTCCGGCGTTTCCCGCAAGGAGCGCCGTGCCCGCGCCATTGCCGTGCTGGAGAAGGTCGGCCTCGGCGATCAGCTGCACAAGCGGCCAAACCAGATGTCCGGCGGCCAGATGCAGCGCGTCGCCATCGCCCGCGCCCTCATCAACGACCCGGACATTCTGCTGGCGGACGAGCCGACCGGCGCGCTGGACTCCGAGACGAGCGTGCAGGTCATGGAAATTCTCAAGGAGGTCGCGCGCGACCGCCTCGTCATCATGGTCACGCACAATCCGGAGCTGGCCGAGCGCTATTCCACCCGCATCATCCGCCTGCTGGACGGCAGCGTCGTGGATGACACGCAGCCCTGCACGGCAGACGAACCGCAGGCCCCGCGCCCGGCCCGCACGGGCAGGACGTCCATGTCGTTCCTGACGGCGCTGTCGCTGAGCCTGCACAACCTGATGACGAAGAAGGCCCGCACGATCCTCATTGCCTTCGCGGGCTCCATCGGCATCATCGGCATCGCGCTCATTCTGTCGCTCTCGAGCGGCGTGCAGTCGCTCATTGACCGCATGGAGCGCGAGACGCTCTCGTCCTATCCCCTGACGATCCAGAAAAACACCGTGGACTTTTCGTCCATGATGAACATGCAGGCCGATGTTGAGCAGAGCATCGACGGGCAGGACCCCAATCGGCTTTATTCCGTCAGCGTCATGGGGAGCATGATGGACTCCATGATCCAGGGCTCCAAGACGAACAACCTGGCCGACTTCAAGGCCTGGCTCGACTCCGGCGAGAGCGGCATGGAGGAGCTGACGACGGACATCACCTATACCTACTCCACGCCCCTGACGATCTACCGCACGGACAACGGCCTGCAGAAGGTCAATCCCAGCACGCTGTTCTCCGACCTCGGCGTCATACCCGCCGATACCTCTGGCACACTGCTTGGCCAGAGCATGCAGATGGACGTCTGGACGCAGCTCACGGGCAACGAAGACCTGCTGAAGGCGCAGTATGACGTTGTCGCGGGCCGCCTGCCGGAGCAGTACAACGAGGTCGTGCTCCTTGTGAACGAGGACAACCGCATCACGGACTACACGCTCTATACGCTCGGCCTGCTCAATGCGCAGGCCCTGCAGGACGCCGTGGAGGCCGCGGCCCGCGGTGAGGATGTCAGCATCGACACCCAGGTGCACAGCTATTCCTACGACGACATTCTGGCGCTGCGCTTCCGTCTGCTGACAAACACGGACTGCTTCGTCCGGCAGGACGGACAGTGGGTGGATAAGTCGGACGACGAAGCCTATCTTCTGAACGTGCTGAACAGCTCAGACGAAATCGCCGTTGTCGGCATCCTCCGCCCGGCCGAGGGCGCAACGACCGGCAGCGGCCAGAGCGGCGTGATCGGCTACCGCGCCGACCTGATGACACATCTGCTGGACAAGGTCGCCAGCGCGGAGATTGTCCGCGAGCAGAAGGCAGACCCCACAGTGGACGTCTTCACCGGTCTGCCCTTTGAGCAGGAGGAGCTGAAGGACGCCTACACCATGGAGGAGCTGCTGGCCTATGCCGCGCAGCTGCCCGCAGAGGCACAGCAGGAGCTCATGGGCTATGTCAGCTCCATGCAGGCCGCCGGGATGGACGACGGCACGATCGCCACGCAGCTCATGCGCGCCGCGCTCTCGCAGTCCGACGGCGCGACCTACACCGGCAACCTCAAGCGCCTCGGCGTCTCCGACCCGGACGATCCAGAGGCCATCAACCTCTTCCCGAAGGATTTCGAGGCAAAGGACCGGATCGCCGACCGCATCGCGGAATACAACAAATCTCTGCCCGAGGACGCGCAGTTGGCCTACACGGACTATATCGGCCTGATGATCTCGTCCATCACGACGATCATCAACGCCATCAGCTACATTCTCATCGCCTTTGTCGCCGTTTCGCTCGTCGTCTCGTCGATCATGATCGGCATCATCACCTATATCTCCGTGCTGGAGCGGACACGCGAGATCGGCGTTCTGCGCTCCATCGGCGCTTCCCGCCGCGACATCTCACGCGTCTTCAACGCCGAGACGCTGACCATCGGCTTTGCGGCAGGCGCCATCGGCATCGGCATCACACTGCTGCTCATCCTGCCGCTCAATGCGATCATCCACCATCTGAGCGGTCTGAGCGGCGTGGCCGCCCTCCCGGCCGGGGCTGCTGTTATCCTCGTGGCGATCAGTATGCTGCTGACATTCCTCGCGGGCCTCATCCCGTCGCGTATCGCCGCGAAAAAGGACCCCGTCATCGCCCTGCGGAGCGAATAATCGAAAAACGCAAAGCAGGCTGCGCGGCATAAACCACGCAGCCTGCTTTATTTTCACTTTTGGGCATATTTTGAGACACGGCTGGATTTACCGCGTGATCAGTGCAGCATACCAGTGATCCGCCAGACGGCAGACAGCTTCGCCGTAACCGATTTTCCCCTCGTCTGCATCGTCCGCCCGCCAGTACACAATGGTCGGGTCCCATGAATACTCACTTTCATCTTTGAGATGGAATCGAACTGCCTCCTGCGAGAAGGAGATGGATTCAATATCAACGTTTTCCATCAACGCAAGCGCCGCTTCAGCGATATGCCGCAGCTCCGTATCCGACATTTCGCGCTGCAAATGGATGTGAAGCCCGTCAGCTTCCATAAGCTTGCAGCCGGAATCGCCGCACTCCGTTTCCTGCCCTTCCGCATCTGGCTTGTGGATATAGCCGCTGTTTTCACCAACTGCCGAGACCGCAACATTTTCAAAAGTGCTCTTGTGCCTTTGGAATGCCCTGCCGATCTCCTCATTACTATGATAGGTCGTCTCGGAACAGGCGGTGCACAGTTGGAGGAGTATCAACAGCAGGGCAAGAACGAGCTTCTTCATAAAATTTTTTCCTTTCGCAACGCAGTCACTGTGCTGCACAGGAGCCGCTTTCTTTCATCCAGCTCCCGCTGTGAAAGCGTGGGCAGTTCCTCCACGATGCCATCCGGGTATCCGATCAGATGGATATCCGCCGTCCAGCTCAGGAAAATCCGCCACATTTCTTCGCACAGTCCCGGCGTGGAGCGTGTGTGCAGCTCCAGCCCATTGTCAAAAATCACATGCAGCAGATACGCCTCGTCATAGGAAAGCCTTTCCAGCCGGAATGCGTCTCCGGATGCCAGCAGAGCCGCCGCTTTTTGATCGAACTCGCACACGCCATACGGCATATCATCGTTGATCTCAGCCGAGGATGTATACGCCACGCCGTTCAGCAGGATCGACACGCCCGTATCGATATGGATCTGATACTCCGGCTCATCCTCCGCACGCGAGAGCAGCGTGATTGAGATCATCGCACCCGCTCTGCCGAGGAAACCCAGTGTGCGCCCTATGCCGTTTTGCAGCAGCTCCACTCCGGTCATTTCAGGGCTCCGTCCTCCGCAAAGCAGTCATAGTCCAGCCTGCCATAACGCGCCTGCACATACGGCAGGATCTTGTCGGCATTGCGCACATCGGTCAGGCGGATGACAAACCGGTCTCCCCTGATCCAGCCGGGCACAAACTGCGGATAGAACAGCTTTGACCCGGCGAAGGCATCCTCGCGCAGGACCTTTGCGCCCTTCCGCGTAATGACGAGCACCTGCTCCTTTCCCTGCGTGCGCTGCGGATGCCTGCTACGCATCACATCGCCGATCTCGTCCCACTGCGTCGTGCGGTAGCGAATGCCGAGGAACTTGTGCTCGATGCCCTGATCTGTCAGGACATAGTACTTCCCGAGCGCCCAGACGTTCAGCAGCGCCATGCATTCGCACAGCGCGAACACGATGTAGGCCGGCACCGGATAGACGAAAAGGCCCTTCCCCGGGAAAAGCACCAGAGCGCCAGTGAACACGGCAAGCGTCACGACCGCCGGGATCATGTCCGAAAACTTCGATACGCGCATCATTTGCCTCCTTTTGTCCATTTGATTCTGTGTTTCATTATAAGGGAGGCACGGGATGATTGTCAAGATGTTCTCCGCGCTCCCCGGGGCAGTCGGCGCTTTTCCGGAAGCTGCCGCGGCTTCCCGCCGCAGCGGCAAAATTGCAAAACAATTGCAAAATTTGATTTTGCAATTTTGAGGCGGCCTGTCGAAAAAAGCCTGAAGGGCCTTCTCGGCAAGCTGCTATATCGTCCATCCTGCGTCGCTTTCTGTAATATAATTTATGGAATAGCCATCCCAGCCATGGATGCAATGGATCAGAGTCGCATTTGCCGCAAGCGCAGCCCGGCAAAGGTCCGACGGACGCATAGAATCAAAGAGATCATGTTCGGAGATTTTCATGATCAGCGAAGCAAGGTCCAGCCTGCCCGCAAAGAATGCAACGGAACCCGCATACTGTGGGAACATCCGGAAGGCTGCCTGCTCCGCGTGCTGCAGGAGCGAAAACAGGCCGATTCGTTTTTCCCTACTGTGTGCGTTAAATTCATAAACACACGCTGCATCAAGCCAGCCATATAAGCGCCTCACAACAGAAGCGGGGGGGAGCCGCTTCTGCAATGCAGACACACTGACAGAGAGCAGACAATATACTGGTGCAATTTGCGGAAGAACATCAACTTTAACTGGTTCTCCTGTTCTGAAGAGAAAAGTCTGACAATCGGCAGATCGATCTTCGACCCCATAGTACACGAGGACGGAGGCGTTATTGCGTTCCATTTCCATTTTCATGATTAATCCTTAGGAGTTTTTCGCGCTCATAGCGATACGCTTTCTTCAGCTTCAGTTGCTATCGGCATGTTCTCCACAGATAGCTACGTCAATCCGTTGGCAATACAGGCGGAAGCGAATGTGATTTGTTAAAAGAACGCTTAACACCACCACACCATCCTCGAGCCGTCTTTCGTCCCACTGTGAGGAATGTGGGTATGCTTTACATAGGGATTGCAGGAAGGTATCCTGAGAGCGGATCACGTCGGACCAAGGCATATTCCGGCATTCCGCCTGGAGAATGATTTGATCATCCCAGATACATAAATCTGTCATACCTATGAAGCCTTTGCATTGCACAATGACCTTGCAATTTGTGTTGCAATTCCAGATAATCAACTCCGCGACATCATAGCAAATTCTGATCTGCTCCAAGGAACTGTCCGGCCAGAAAAAGTCAGAAAATTTCATGATTGACCTCGCCATCACTAACAACAAGACACGTGCCTTAATAATACTGCTCCACGGTACGTTCTTCACCGGTGTCCACATCCCGGAAGCGCAGCTCTACCAGTTCTCCGTCCCGGCGCTGACTAAGATACTCCATGGGAGAGTTCTTGCCCATAGGCCAATCGGCCTCCTGCGCCCAGCGAGGAAATTTCCTATCCTTGATGTGAAAAGCTTTCCATAAGGCTTCTTTACCGGCTGCCGCACGGTCGGCCTTTTTCATCGTCCTGGGGAATTTGTCCAAAACCTCTGCCGCATAGGACATTACTTCTGCACCACCAATAGACCTTCCAAGTGCCTTGAAGTAATAATCGTCATCATCCTTGTAGCGCTTTGTCCTTTTAGCATCGGGGTATTTCGTCAAAATCGCTGTAAGCATTAAATTATATATGCCACATTGCCTGCGAACGATCGTTGTGTACGAGTCTTTGGGCGGATAGGGACTTTCCACCAGCATTCTCAGTACGTGTCCATCATATACTAAAGCTATTGTCCGGTATAAAGCATAGAGTAATCTATCCTTAGCAATAACCGGCGGCGGCTCATGGCTGAAATCAGCAATACTGTCCAGCCACTCTCCGATTTTGGGGTCCGCACAGTAGGCGTCCCAAAATTCATCAAATGGGATATCTCCGGCGATAAAGTCAAATACGATCTGCATAGTACCTCCTACATAATGCCCATTTTTAATATATTGGGGAAGTTCTTATACCCGTATGCCTTATGAAATGCCTGATGCGCCGACTGCGTCATTTCGATAAAATCATACATATTGTTTGCCTTCCCTTGTACATGGTGCAAATTGATTGGTTTGTTATTGATATCAAGGGGTGCACGGCCTTTTTCCATGCGGATAATGTTGTCTTCAGTACGTTTATACAACGAACTTCCAGACGGATTGGCAGCCTGATTCTTCCAATATCGGCTTCTTACTGTATCCCACGAGGGTGTCTTTCCTGCGCTGGTGAGATTGGAAATATCGTCTCCGACTTTCCAGCCTTTCTTCGCCGATTGGCCAGCATCAACAACGTTGTCTACCGCCTTTGCCGTATCGTAGACATCATCAATAACATTTGCAGCATCCGCAACAGCACCTGCGGCTTTGGTTAGTTCTCCGACACCGGTAACAAACGGAACGAGGTCAACAACATCGCCGATCAGTCCGGCCCAGGCCCAGGGGTCAGACGGATTCTGGATGACATCCGCAATACTGAAGCCCAGAGAAACGATATCAAAAACCGTATCCCAGAACTCGCCATCGGCATCGGTGCGGTTTACAGGATCATTTCCGCAGTAAGCAAAGGTGTTGTAGCCAAGGTAGCTCTGGCCGGTAGAGGCGTAGCTGTCCGCATTGATGAAACGGCAGATCTCCGGGTCATAGTACCGGGACTGGAGGTAGTAGAACCCCGTCTCGGAATCGTGGTAATAGCTGCGATACTGCAAGGGATTGACCGCAGCCATTTCACCGGTTGCGGCTCAGGCTTCATCCGGGATCATCATAGCATAGTCCATCGAGCAAGTCAAATACATTGGACGCTCCGAGCTTACAAAACTGTCCATGTACAGCAAAAATCCCGCCGATCGTGATCGATCAGCAGGATTTTTTGGTCGGAGTGTAATTATAGGATTTCAGAAAACGCAGATATATCAACGGTTTGCTGGCAGTCGGCAAGAGGTATTTATTCTAAAATTTCAAAATGACGAGAACAACGCCGCCCAACAGTGACAACGGGCGGCGTTTCACATAAATTGCGGCGAGAGTATGATTAACGATTTAATCACACTTCCTTTTAGAACAGTTGCATACTACTTTGAGTAAGTCATCAATTTTTTAAAGTCATCAGTTTCATCTTTGAGGCGCTTTGTTTCGAAATCAACCTTATCAAGGAACTCCTCGTTTATGGTTGCAAACTCCGATTCAAAGAACACATTGATAAACATAAGGCCAAGGGGTACTAAGGAAATTGCACTATTGAAAGACTCTGAGGTTTGAATAATATTGTACGGCATAATGGCTAACAGAACTACTAACGCTGTGGGAGCAGCAACATTAAGCATTAAAGAAATAGAGCTTGTTTTTTGTAGGTTTTCAAACTGCCTACGCAGAGTTCGAGAAAAGTGATTGGCAATACATTTATTGTACCAGTAAAAGTACAGTTCAAAGTTGAATCGCATGTTATTTTTCTGCGATTTCTTTAAGTAAGCCTTTCCTACATATGTTTTGAATTTTTTAAATCGTGTGAAAGCCATCATAGCGAAAAAGCGAAAAGCTAATTGTCGAATTGAAAGAATGATCAATCTCACTCCAACATTCCAAAATTCTGCCAGAGAAAAAATCAAAGATGCAACGCTTAAAGGTAATATGTCTTTTGAAGATAATGATATAAAGTTAGTAGCTACTAAAATCGAAATAATAATATAGCCTAATCCATAACCTAAGAGTATCATGCTGCTTTTTTTCATCAATATACCTCTATATACTTTCATTGTAGATATTCTACCAAATAAGAGTGACTAATTCCAGTTAAAAATTTATAAAACGCCGCCCAACAGGACAACGGGTGGCGTTTTCATATATAAAACCATGAAGGGAGGTCACTTCCACCCGGCCAGTCTGCGGACTGGCTTTTTTCATGCCACGAAAAAGGAGGTTTGCAAATGGCAGATGATAAGAAAAACATTCCCGAGGCAGCCCCGCCCGCCGAGGCTCCCGCTCCTGCGGTAGAAAATGCCGTCGTGCCGGAGCAGCCCATTTCCGAGTCTACGCTGACCGACGCTGAGACGGTCATGCTGGAACACGAGGGGCAGGCGGCGCTCTTTGAAATGGGCGAGGCCGTGCCTGATCTCGCCGACGCTGTTACCCATGCCAAGGTGGAGGAGGAGCCTGTCGCTCCCGAAGTCCCCAAGGCTGAAAAGGAACAGGAGCAGCCGCCCACTCCCGGCAAGGATGCACCCGCCCCGGCACATTCCGGCAAGGTGGTGGATTTTTCCGCTGCCCGTGACGAGGCGGCCAAGGAGGAGAAAAAGGCGGTCAAGCAGAGGCCACCCACGGAAAAGGACAAGCCTGCCAAGCCCGGCAGAGGCCGTCCGCCCAAGGATGGTAAGGCCGCTCCCGATAAGGCAAAGCCGCCCAAACCTCGGGACAAAAAGTCCCAAAGTAAGCCCACCCCGGAGAAGCCTGCCGTGGATAAGGGTGGCGCTCCCGCCGGTGCGGAGGTCACGCCGGAGTCGTCTGTGCCCCGTGACGCCACCCGCGCCGAAAAAGAGG
>OJQT01000145.1_pt1 | contig 41613 bp, 38 predicted proteins | sample 1598771 | NCBI WGS metagenome assembly OJQT01 (sample SAMN03922517, study PRJEB24848) | human gut metagenome | isolation source: stool sample | host: Homo sapiens | place: Germany | collected 2010-02
TATAAGAGACAGGCGTTGTACAGGCCATTCTTGGTGGTCTGGCGGAACACGCGGGCCTCAGGGGCCAGGCTGTCGTTGGTGGAAAAGACCTGAATGTGTACCTTATCGGCCACATCCATGCCGCCCACGGATTTGGTGCTCAGGATCTGCATCCGCAGCACATAGGGGTCGGTCATACGGCCGTAATACAGCTCGTTGTCCTTACGGACGAGGGGCTTGCCTTTATAAGTCAGTTTCGGTGTAAATGGCATCGTGAAAGCCTCCCTATCGTTTGATACACTTTAGTATAACACATCTGGCAGGATGGATGCAAGCCGCAGGGGCCGTACAGGCAGATTTTTCTTTGCGGACAGTTTCTGCTTGACAAACCACGGGCAGATGTGATATCTTTGACCCAGAAGAACGGGTTTGCCTGCTGACGGAACGTTGTGGAGCACCACAGTGCAGACAGAACCGGGTTTTGTTACGCCGACCGTCTGGGCAGCCTTGCGCTATTGGTGCGCAAAGCTGTCCTTTTTGCATTTCAGGGAGGATTTGAGCATGAAGTCTGATATCGAGATCGCACAGGAAGCCAAAATGAAGCCCATCACCGAGATCGCTGCCTCGCTGGGCCTTGCCGATGAGGATGTGATCCCCTATGGCCGCTACAAGGCCAAGATCAACCACCGCCTCATCCACAAGGCATCCAAGCAGGGCAAGATGGTCCTGGTCACGGCCATCAGCCCCACCCCGGCAGGCGAGGGCAAAACCACCACCAGCGTGGGCCTGGCCGATGCCATGAACGCTCTGGGCAAAAAGACCATGCTCTGCCTGCGTGAGCCCAGCCTTGGCCCCGTGTTCGGTGTTAAGGGCGGCGCGGCCGGCGGCGGCTATGCCCAGGTGGTGCCCATGGAGGATATCAACCTCCACTTTACCGGTGACCTGCATGCCATCGGCACCGCAAACAACCTGCTGGCTGCCATGATCGACAACAGCATCCAGCAGGGCAACCCCCTGAACATCGATCCCCGCCGCATCACCTGGAAGCGCTGCATGGATATGAACGACCGCCAGCTCCGCTTCATCGTGGATGGTCTGGGCGGCAAGGTCAACGGTACCCCCCGTGAGGACGGCTTTGATATCACCGTTGCCAGCGAGGTCATGGCGATCTTCTGCCTGGCCACCAGCATCTCCGATCTGAAGGAGCGGCTGTCGAAGATCGTCTGCGCCTACACCTACGAGGGCAAGCCCGTCACGGCTGGCGACATCGGTGCCGCCGGTGCCATGACCGCGCTGCTCAAGGATGCCCTTGACCCGAACCTCGTTCAGACGCTGGAAAATAACCCCGCCATCATCCACGGCGGCCCCTTTGCCAACATTGCCCACGGCTGCAACAGCGTCATGGCCACCAAGCTCAGCCTCTCGCTGGCCGATTACGTCATCACGGAGGCAGGCTTCGGTGCAGACCTGGGTGCCGAGAAGTTCCTGGATATCAAGTGCCGCTATGCCGGCATCGCCCCCAGCGCCTGCGTGCTGGTGGCCACCGTCCGTGCCCTCAAGAGCCACGGCGGCGTTGCCAAGGCTGACCTGAACCAGCCGAATCTCGAGGCGGTCAAGGCTGGTGCCTCCAACCTTGTGCGCCACATCGACAACCTGAAGAACGGCTTTGGCCTGCCTGTGGTGGTGGCCATCAATGCCTTCCCCACCGACACCCCGGAGGAGCAGGCATACGTTGAGCAGGTCTGCGCCGAGCAGGGCGTGCCCTGCGTCCTGAGCGAGGTGTTCGCCAAGGGCGGCGAGGGCGGCAAGGCTCTGGCCGAGAAGGTGCTGGAGGTCATGGAGGATCGTCCCATCCAGTACGTCTACCCGCTGGAGATGCCCCTGAAGCAGAAGGTGGAGGCCATCGCCAAAAAGATCTACCGTGCCGATGGTGTGAATTTCAGCGCCGCCGCTTCCAAGACGCTGGCCGAACTGACCGAACTGGGCTACGGCGACCTGCCGGTCTGCATCGCCAAGACCCAGTACAGTTTCAGCGATAACGCCAAGCTGACCGGTGCGCCCACCGGCTTTACCATGGAGGTGCGGGAAGTCCGCCTTGCCGCCGGTGCCGGTTTCGTGGTGGTCATCTGCGGCAACATTATGACCATGCCCGGCCTGCCCAAGAAGCCCGCCGCCGTCAATATCGACGTGGATGCCGAAGGCAAAATCACAGGGCTGTTCTGATTGAAAAAATATGAAGTCCCATGTCCGCACCGTTAAGGTGCTGGGTATGGGACTTTTTAGCTCAACAAATCGGAAGCGGTGGAGAAAAAGATGAAAGCTTACCACATGAGTCAGACACTACAAGTTGGGGATAAATTAAAAGCTGGATACAAGAGAAATGAAATTCGTTGTAGAGAGGTTATCAGCACATTAGAACAATCTGAACAGTGTCTCGAAACAACGATTGCGTCGATGAAATTGCAAGGTGATGAATGGCGTGAATATGTAAAATGGTGTGTTGAAGGAATCTTTGAATTTGTAAGAGAAACCGAATTTTCTTTTCTTCCAAGCCGTTTAAATTGCAGCTACTATTTCGACAATATTGAATATTATAAAGTGTTATATGAAGCTGGCTGGGCTCAGAAATCGGAAGAAGAGAGAGCGCAAATTCGACTTTTTGAGGTTGACCTTGAAGAAGAGAAACCTACAAAATATGATATGCTTCTTTTCGATGAAGCTTTTGATGTTATGTTGAACACAAAAAATATAAAGGGTGTAGTAGAATGCGCCCGAAAATATTTTTCTGGAGAATGTAGCAATAACCCTGTTTGGGAAATTATGAGTGACAAACCGGCGATAGCAACAAAAGATATAACGGAAATCTTACTTGATTGCCTTGGCCGGGTCAAACAATGAAAACATTTAGTTTTATTGTTTGGCAAATCAAAATACCATTCTATGAAATCCCTGTGTTAGGCCACTCTCCCTTTTCTATATACAAATCAACTATAAGATGTTATGCAGAAATTATTCTGAGGCTGAAAGTTTCCAGTGATCTGGAAGAATACAAAAACTCTATTATCACGATGTGGAGCATCAGCCAGAAACGCTTCCGCCGTCTTTTGCGTCAGAGTGAGATACTTTACAAAAAGGGATAAATGTGGTATCCTAAACATAGGATAAGAAAGGTATTTGAGGTGGTCAATTTCGTGGCAGCCACACGCCGATGGTAACGACAAGGGCTTAGGCTCTGAGAGATGCAGGAGAACGCCACGCCTGCCAAATACCAATCGATGGGGAACGGTTTAGATGCCGTTCCCCGTTCCTGTTTGTATGACAAAACCGCCCTTCCAGTTTGATACCGGAAGGGCGGTTTTTCTATGTGAGTGTTCAGCTTAAGCCGTCTGTTGGCCCACGGTGTGGGTGGCGAGATATTCCACCCAGGCGGGGTAGCCCTCGGGCTTGATGTGGATGCCGTCAGGCTGCGCGTACTCGGCTTTCAGGTCGCCGTTGTCGTCGGCAAGGGCTTCCCACAGGTTGAGGAAAGCGCAGTTCTTTTCCAGCGCAATGGCAGCCAGCTCATTGTTGATCTCGCACAGCCGCTCTTTGTACAGGCCGGGATGGCTGCTGCGCACCTCGGGCCGGACAGGCGTAATGGACTGCACGTAGATCTGCGTGTTGGGCAGGGCCTGGGAGATCATATCCAGCATGAGCCGGTAGTAGGTGAGGAAGCTGGAATAATCCCCGTCCCGGTTGAGCACGTTGGTGCCCAGCAGGATATACAGCACCGGGGGCTGCCGGGCGGTCAGCACCTCCATGGGGACCTCGGTGCCGCCATCGGAGCGCTTGCAGGTGGTGCCATTGACCACGACGCTGGGGTTTGCGCCCCGGTAGGCGCAGAAGGAGGCCTCCGGCAGGCCGCTGGAATAGATCTGCATCCCCTGCGTCAGGCTGTCGCCCAGAAAACAGACGTTGGCAAAATAACTGCGGTCCACGGCGGTGGTGCGGTCCAGCGCGGCCAGCCGGAAGTCCATGGCGGTGGACCCGGCAGAGGTGGTCTGCACGGTCAGCCGCCGCGCGGGCGTGTAGCTGATGGTGTTCCACTCGCTGCTCTGCAGCTCCTGCTGGAAGATGGTCGGGCCCTGCACGGCGGCAGGGCTCTGCTCCCGGTGGAGGCGCTTCCACAGCAGGCCTACGGCGCTGAGCAGGATGAGCAGCACCAGCAGCCCGGCAACGGCAAAATTCCTGCGCCAGCGCTTGCGCAGGATGCGGCGGCGGTATTCCTGATAATCGGCCATAAAAACACCCGGCTTTCTTTGTGTTTGTTACCCTCATTATACAGCACCCGGCGGGGCCGTGCAAGTGGGCCGTGCTACTTTACGGCGGCAGATGCTTTGTGGTATAATCATCATGGTTTAGTATGAAATCCTGTCGGCGGCGGGTGCCGCTGGCGTAACTGAGAAAGCAGGAATCAAAATTTATGCTGCAAAACCCTGAATTGCATTATCTGGACAACGCCGCAACCACCATCGTGGCCCCGGAAGTGGCGGATGTCATCAACAAGGCCATGCGGGAGCACTGGGCCAACCCGTCCAGCCTGTATGCCCCCGGTGCCCGGAGCGAGGAAGCCCTGAATGCCGCCCGCGCCGCCGTGGCCCGCACCCTGGGCTGCAAGAGCCGGGAGCTCTATTTTACCTCCTGCGGCAGCGAGAGCAACAACATGGCCCTGCTGGGCGCGGCCCTGACCCGCAGGTTTGGCAAGGGCATCGTGGTGTCCGGCTTTGAGCACCCCAGCGTGCAGAAGCCGCTGGAGCGTCTGGCCGCCATGGGGTATGATGTGACCGTGGTAGACCCCGGCCCGGACGGCACGCTGGACATCGACCGGATGCTGGAGCATGTGGACAAAAACACCATCCTTGTGGCCTGCATGATGGTCAACAATGAGGTCGGCACCCGGAACGATGTGGAGCGTCTGGCCGCCGAGGTCAAGCGCCGCAACAGCCGCACCATCGTCCATGTGGATGCCGTGCAGGCCTGGATGCGGGTGCCCATCAAGCTGGCGAACATCGACACGCTGGCTGTCAGCGGCCACAAGATCCACGCACCCAAGGGCATTGGTGCGCTCTACCTGAGCGACAGCCTGTATCAGGCGTTCCAGGCTCCCTATCTGGGCGGTGAGCAGGAGCGGGAGAAGCGCCCCGGCACCGAGAACCTGCCCTATGCGCTGGGCCTTGCTGCCGCGGCCACCCGCCTGAACAAGACCATGAAGAGCCGGGATGCTGCTGTGCGCGCCCTGAACCTGCGCCTGCGGGAAGGGCTGAAAGCCTTCCCGGAGGTGGTCATCAACAGCCCGGACAATGCGGTGCCCGAGGTGCTGAACTTCAGCGAGAACTGCATCAAGAGCGAGACCATGCTGGCCCATCTGGCACAGCAGCAGGTCTATGTCTCCTCGGCCAGTGCCTGCGGCCGGGGCCAGCCCAGCCATACCCTTGCCGCCATGGGCAGGGACCCGCTGGCCATTGATACGGCCATCCGCGTGTCCTTCTGTGCGGACAACACCCCCGAGGATGTGGACGCGTTCCTCAACGCTTTCGAAGACGGAATGAAGCATTTGCAGAGAATCAAAAAGTAAAAAAGGAAAGCATCCTCACCCTCTCAGGCCGCTCCGCGTCCAGCTCCCCCAAAGGGGGAGCTCTTGACAAAACCGGAAACTTTGCGTGGAATGCCAAGGCCTCCCACTTTGGGGGAGGTGGCAGCGCGTCAGCGCTGACGGAAAGGGTGAGCCAGCTATAATTAAGGAGAACTCTATGCGTGAAATTATTATGGGCTATCAGGGTGAGATGTCCCTGAAGGGCCTGAACCGCAACCAGTTTGAGTCGGCTATGATGAAGATCCTGCGCTACCGGCTCAAGACCGTGGGCAAGTTCAAGGTGTACTGCACCCAGTCTACCTTTTATATGGAGCCCGAGGAAGAAGACGTGGACATGGATCTGGCCTTTGACCGGGTGCGCACCGTGTTTGGCCTGGCGGCACTGAGCCGTGCCGTGGTCTGCGAAAAGGACTTTGATACCATCTGCCGGACTGCGGAGGAGTATCTGGGCGACAGCCTGCACGGCATCAAGACCTTCAAGGTGGAGGCCCGCCGTTCGGATAAGACCTACCCCATGACCAGCCCTGAACTGATGCGGGAGCTGGGCGCTTACCTGCTGGGGCTGCACAACTACCTGCGGGTGGATGTGAAGAACCCCCAGTTCAAGGTCATTGTGGAGATTCGCGATTACGGCGCGTATATTCATGGCCCGAAAATACCCGGAGAGGGGGGCCTGCCCGTGGGTACCTCCGGCCGTGCCCTGAATATGCTCTCCGGCGGCATCGACAGCCCGGTGGCCGCTTACCGGATGGCAAAGCGCGGTCTGGCCCTGGATCACATCCATTTTGCGTCCCCTCCGTATACTTCTGAGCGTGCAAAACTGAAAGTTAAAGCTCTGGCCCAGAAGATCACCCCCTATACCGGCAGCTCCAACCTGTTTGTGGTGCCCTACACCAAGCCGCAGGAGTATATCCGGGACAATGCCCCCGATGTGCTGTTCACGGTGCTGATGCGCCGCAGCATGATGCGCATTGCCAATCGTATTGCCACCAGACAGGGCTGCGAGGCCCTCATCACCGGCGAGAGTCTGGCTCAGGTGGCAAGCCAGACCGTCAAGGCCCTACAGTGCACCGATGCCGCCCAGGATCTGCCCATCCTGCGCCCGCTGATCGGCATGGACAAGACCGAGATCATCGAGACCTCCCGCCACATTGGTACCTACGAGACCAGCATCCTGCCCTATGAGGACTGCTGCACCATCTTCACCCCGCCGCACCCGAAGATCCGCCCCGAGCTGGCAGAGATTCTGGAGGCCGAAGCCGCCATGCCCGGTCTGGCAGAGCTGGAGGCCGAAGCTGCTGAGAACACCGAGCGGATCCGCATCCGCATTACGGACGAGATCGAGTTTGAGGGGTGAGCGGCATGACAGCGGAGATCATCAGTGTGGGCACCGAGCTGCTGCTCGGCAACATCCTCAACACCAATGCCCAGTACCTGAGCCGGGAGCTTGCTGAGCTGGGCATTACGGTCCAGCGGGAGAGCACCATCGGCGACAATCAGGGGCGGCTGGCGGACTTCGTCAACGAAGCAAAGAACCGCTGTGACCTGCTGGTGTTCACCGGCGGTCTGGGCCCCACGGCAGACGACCTGACCAAGGAGACCGTTGCCGCCTGCTATGGCGATACGCTGGTCTTTGACGAGAGCGAGTGGGAGAAGATCACCGGTTATTTTGCCCGCTCCGGCCGGGTGACCACCCCCAACAACCGCAAGCAGGCCATGGTGCCTGTAAAGGGGCATAAGATCATCAACCACCACGGCACCGCCCCCGGTGCATGGTTTGAGCAGGAGGGCCGCTGTGCTGTCCTGATGCCGGGCGTGCCCAGCGAGATGAAGGCCATGTGGAACGAGAGCGTCCGCCCCCTGCTGATGAAGCGTCAGAACTGCACCCTGCACTCTGTCACCCTGCGGGTGCTGGGCGGCGAGAGCAGCCTGGAATATCAGGTGCGTGATCTGCTGGAAAACGCCAACCCGACTGCCGCCATCTACTGTAAGACCGGTGAGTGCGAGATCCGCATCACCGCCCGGGCTGCTTCCGATGCGGAAGGCGAAAAAATGTGCCGGGAATATGCCAAAAAGTTCTATGATCTGCTGGGCGATGCGGTGTATGATGAGGATGTGGCCGGGCTGGAGGAGACACTGGTGCGCACCTTAAAGGAAAAGGGGCTCACCCTCTCCACCGCCGAGAGCTGCACCGGCGGGCTGATCGCACAGCGCATCACCTCGGTGCCGGGCTCCAGTGAAGTGTTCGGCTACGGCTTTGTGACCTATTGGGAGGCCGCCAAGGCAAGGCTGGTGGGCGTGGAACCGGATGTCATTGCAAAGTACAATGTGGTGTCGGCCCCCGTGGCCGCCCAGATGGCGCTGGGGGCCGCACAGGCCGCCGGTGCTGAGATCGGCATCAGCGTGACCGGCGTGGCCGGGCCGACCGGCGGAGATGCCCTCCGCCCGGTGGGCACGGTGTATCTGGGCGCGGCCCGGGGGGAGACGGTGTATGTGAAAAAGCTGTCTGTCTCCCGGCCCGACCGTGCATTGGTGCGTGCCCGCGCCGCCCAGGCTGCCCTGGAGCTGGCCCTGCGGCTGGCACAGGGAAAAGTTCCTGCAGGCACAGAGCCCCTTGCCCGGGACGCACAGCACAGCGCCGAAGCGCTGGACAAGCTGAACGAGGTGTTCCTGGGCCACTAAAAGGCAGGGGGAATGCAGGTTGACACAGCAACAGGAGACCGGGTGTGTGCTGCGGCTGTTTGGTGCGCAGTCCACAGCGGTGGGCAAAACGGTGGAAAACTTTCCGCCCCAGTGGCGGGCTGCGGCCCAGTGGAAGAGCCGGGGCGCGGAAACGCTGGTGGCCCTGCAGGCGCAGAGCCCTTCCGGGCTGAAAAAGGCCGCGCAGGCCCTGCGGCAGGCGTTTTCGGCAGACCTGTACGGGGCAGGAGAGACCACTCTGCCTGCCGCCGTGGTGGAGGCGCTGGAACGGCACGATAAGCTGCTCATCTGTGCGGATGCTGCCGCCGGTGCCCTGCTGGAAGCCCGGCTTGAGAACCTGCCCGGGGCCGAGAAGGTCTTTGATTTTGGCGCGGTGAGCTATGCCAACCCCAAGACCGGCCCGCTGATCGAAAAGCGTGCCCGTGCCCGCCTGCCCAAGGACTGCACCGACCCGCTCCGGCAGGCGCTGGCCCGGGCTCAGGTTGCCCGCCGCGTGGTGGGGGCAGATCTCTCTGCCGCCTGTGCCGAGCGGGAAAATGATTGTGTGCTGGTGCTCAGCTGCAGGAAGGGCTGCTTTCTGCGCACCGTCCCGGCGGGGGAGAACCCCGCCCTCTGGCTGCTGGATATCATCCGGCGCACGGCGGCAAACAAGCCTCAGGCTGAGGGGACGGGTTTCCTGCCTGCCCGCAGGGCTGCAAAGAAGGATGTTCTGCCCAGCCCTCAGCCCAAGCGGCATCCCCTGCGCCGGGTGTGCATGACGCTGCTGGTGCTGGCTCTGCTGGCGGCTCTTGCTGCGGTGGGGGCGTGGAAATATACCAACGGCAATTTCTACGCCCTACCGGAACAGCTGCGCGCTCTGCTGACGGAGCACGTTCCCCGCCCGGGGGCGACATTGGTATAGGACCGACCCTCTCCGTCATTGCTGCGCAATGCCAGAGAGGGTCTTTTTTTCTAAATTAACAGAAAGTTCACCCAAAAAACGGATAAAATCTATCCATCGGGTTTGACGGGTTTTCAGCTTTGGTGTATCATATAAACAGTATGTGGTTTTTCCGCTGTTGGGCGGCCTGCCGCCCCGATTTTTGATAGATGAGGTGTAACAATGTCCCTTGCTGAAAAACTCTTTGGCAGCTTCTCTGACCGGGAGCTGAAAAAGATCAATCCCATTACCAAAAAGGTGCTGGCACTGGAAACAAAGTATCAGCCGATGTCCGATGCCGAGCTGCAGGCGCAGACCCCGGCCCTGAAAGAGCGGCTGGCAAATGGCGAGACGCTGGATGATATCCTGCCCGATGCCTTTGCTGTCTGCCGCGAAGCTGCCTGGCGTGTGCTGGGCATGAAGCACTTCCCTGTGCAGATCATGGGCGGCATTGCCCTGCACCGCGGCTCCATTGCCGAGATGCAGACCGGTGAAGGCAAGACCCTGGTGGCCACCCTGCCCGCCTACCTGAACGCCCTGACCGGCGAGGGCGTGCACATCGTCACCGTCAACGATTACCTGGCCAAGCGCGACAGCGAGTGGATGGGCAAGCTCTACCGCTGGCTGGGCCTGAATGTCGGCCTGATCGTACAGGGCATCGATGGCGATGCCCGCCGCCGTGCCTACAACGCCGATATCACTTACGGCACCAACAATGAGTACGGCTTCGACTACCTGCGCGACAACATGGTGACCTATAAGGACAACATGGTGCAGCGCGGCCACGCCTTTGCCATCGTCGATGAGGTGGACTCCATCCTGATCGATGAGGCCCGCACCCCTCTGATCATCTCCGGCAAGGGCGAGGATTCCTCCAGCCTGTACACTCAGGTGGACCGCTTCGTCCGCACCCTGCACAAAAGCGTGGTGGTCGAGCTGGAAGATAAGGTGGAGGCCGATGAGCAGACCGACGGCGATTATGTCGTGGACGAAAAGCACAAGACCTGCACCCTGACTGCCAAGGGCATCCAGAAGGCCGAGGAATACTTCAAGGTCGAGAACCTGGCCGCTGCTGAGAATATGACCCTGGCTCACCACATCGATCAGGCCATCAAGGCTTACGGCGTGATGCAGAAGGATATCGACTATGTCGTGAAGAACGGCGAGGTCATCATTGTGGATGAGTTCACCGGCCGCCTGATGATCGGCCGCCGCTACAACGAGGGCCTGCATCAGGCCATTGAGGCCAAGGAGGGCGTGAAGATCGCCGCCGAGAGCAAGACGCTGGCGACCATCACCTTCCAGAACTATTTCCGCATGTACAAGAAGCTGTCCGGCATGACCGGTACCGCCAAGACGGAAGCCACCGAGTTCACCGAGATCTACGGCCTGAACATTGTCACTGTGCCCACCAACCGCCCCAACATCCGCAAGGATTACCCGGACGCGGTCTACAAGACCGTCAACGGCAAGTACAAGGCTGTCATTGAGCAGGTGCTGGAATGCCACAAGAACGGCCAGCCTGTTCTGGTGGGTACTGTCAGCGTGGAAAAGAGCGAGACGCTGGCCAAAATGCTGCAGAAGTACACCCGCGATTTCAATGTCCTGAACGCCAAGAACCACGAGCGCGAGGCTGAGATCGTGGCGCAGGCCGGCAAAAAGGGTGCCATCACTATTGCCACCAACATGGCAGGCCGTGGTACCGATATCATGCTGGGCGGCAACGCCGAGTTCATGGCCAAGGCCCAGATGCGCAGGGAACACTTCTGTGAGAACCTGCTCGACCCCGAAAAGCCGCAGGATGCCGACCCGAATGCGGTGGAGCTCCTGCTGACCGAGGCCGACGGCCACGGCGACACCAACGATGAAAAGATCCTGGCGGTGCGGAAACGGTTTGAGGAGCTGTATGCCCAGTACAAGCCGGCCATCAGCGCCGAGGCAGAGGAAGTGCGCAAGGCCGGTGGTCTGTTCATCATCGGTACGGAGCGGCACGAGAGCCGCCGCATCGATAACCAGCTGCGCGGCCGTGCAGGCCGTCAGGGCGACCCCGGCGCGTCCCGCTTCTACCTGAGCCTGGAAGATGACCTGATGCGCCTGTTCGGCGGTGACCGCGTTTCCAGCCTGATGGATACCCTCAAACTGGACGAGGATACCCCCATTGAGAACCGGATAATCACCAATACGCTGGAGAGCGCCCAGAAAAAGCTGGAGGGCCGCAACTTTGAGATCCGTAAGAACGTGCTGAAGTACGACGACGTGATGAACCAGCAGCGCGAGATCATCTATGGCCAGCGCCGCAAGGTGCTGGACGGTGAGGATATCAGCACCGAGATGCACAACATGCTGCGGGAGAACATCGATTCCAGCTGCAAGCAGTTCCTGGCCGGAGATGTGAAGGACGAGTGGGACTTTGGTGCCCTGCGCCGCCACTATCAGGGCTGGCTGACCACCGATGCCGACTTCCACTACACTGTGGCCGATTACGACAGCCTCTCCCAGAAGGGCATCGCCGATCTGCTCTACGACCGCGGAATGCAGATCCTGCAGGCCAAGGAAGTGCGGTACGGCGCACCGGTCATGCGTGAGCTGGAGCGCATCTGCCTGCTCAAGTGCGTGGACCGGATGTGGATGGATCACATCGACAACATGGATCAGCTGCGTCAGGGCATTTCCCTGCGCGGCTACGGCCAGAAGGACCCCGTGGTGGAGTACCGCATCGAGGGCTTTGACATGTTCGACCAGATGGTGGATTCCATCCGTGAGTCCAGCATCAAGATGCTGCTGACCATTGAGGTGCGGCAGGCCGGTGCAGCCCCCAAACGGGAGCAGGTGGCCAAGCCCACCGGCGAGGGCTTTGTGCCCGGCAACGGCGCGCCCGGTGTCAAGGGTGCCCCCAAGGGCCAGCCTGTCCGGGTCATCAAGATCGGCCGCAATGACCCCTGCCCCTGCGGCAGCGGCCTCAAGTGGAAAAAATGCACCTGCGCCCAGTATCACCCCGAAGGAAGCAACGGCGGGGAAAATTAAGCTTGCAACTAAAAATAGTTGCAAATAAAGAAAAACGTGCTATACTGGAAGTAGGATGAGGATATGGGGCAGAAAGAAAAGCTGATCGAGCGGCTGAAAGCCAAGCCAAAGACTTTTACCTTTGATGATGCCGAAAGCCTGCTGCGATATTTTGGGTATGAGCGCTCCAACAAGGGCCGTACCAGCGGTTCCCGCATTGTGTTCGTATCGGAACAGTATCCACCAATCTTGATGCATAAACCCCATCCCCGAAAAGAACTGCTGGAATATCAGGTCAAGCAATTGATTCAAATTCTGGAACAGGAGGGACTTCTGTGAATAACACGATGGAGTACAAGGGCTATGTTGGCAGTGTGGAGTTCTCGGAGGAAGATGGCCTGTTTTATGGCAAGGTCATGGGGATCCGGGCTCTGATCTCTTATGAGGGCAGCACCGCTGCAGAGCTGGTAAATGATTTCCACGGTGCAGTGGATGATTATCTGGCATTGTGCGAGGAAAACCATACCGAACCGGAACGTGCCTATAAGGGGAGCTTCAATGTCCGCATTTCCCCGGAATTGCACAAGCAGGCGGTCATTTTTGCAATGGCCCACAATATGAGTCTGAACAGTCTGGTGGAAAATTCCATTGAACAGGCTGTCCATGCAGGCTGAAAATCAAACAGAACGGGAGCTGACTGATATGTTGACTGCAAAAGAACTGCTGGGCCGTGCCCAGGCGCTGGAACCCCAGCTGGTGGAGTGGCGGCGCACCCTGCACCGTCACCCGGAGGTGGGCTTTGATCTGACCCAGACCAAGGCACTGGTGAAAAAGGCCCTGACCGAGATGGGCTACGAGCCCAAGGATTGCGGCAAGGCCGGTGTCATTGCGCTGGCAGGCGGCAAAAAGCCCGGCAAGACCATCCTGCTGCGGGGCGATATGGATGCCCTGCCCATTCAGGAGGAATCCGGCGTGGATTACGCTTCCGAGGTGCCGGGCAAGATGCACGGCTGCGGCCACGATATGCACACGGCAATGATGCTGGGTGCTGCCCAGCTGCTCAAGGAGCACGAGGATGAGATCGAGGGCACCGTCAAGCTGGAGTTCCAGCCCGCCGAGGAGATCTTCCAGGGCTCGCCCGATATGATCGCCAACGGCCTGTTGGAAAACCCCAACGTGGATGCAGCAGTCATGTTCCATGTGCTGGGCGGAATGCCCATTCCCGCCGGTGTGGTGCTGGTGCCTGCCTGCGGCGGCATCACCATGGCAAGCTGTGAGCAGTATCACATCATCGTCCACGGCAAGGGCGGCCACGGTTCCATGCCGGAAAAGTGCATCGACCCCATCACGGCGGCGGCACACATCCACATTGCCCTGCAGGAGATCAACAGCCGGGAGCTGGATGCCCACAGCTTTGGCGTGTTCACCACCGGCCGCTTCCAGGCCGGTGCTGCTTCCAACGTCATCCCGGATTCCGCCGAGATGTGGGGTACCATCCGCACCACCGACCCCGAGGGCGCGGTGACGGAGCTGCTGCACAAGCGGATGACCGAGATCGTGCAGGGGGTGGCCACGGCCTACCGCTGCACCGCCGAGATCGCCTTCAGTGATTACTGCCCCTGCATGGTGGTGGACAAGGAGCTTGCCGGCAACGCCCTGACCTATATGGGTGAGCTGCTGGGCAAGGGTGCAATGGATATGACCCCCATGACCGGCGGCAAGCCCGGCGGCGGCAGCGAGGATTTCGCGTTCGTCAGCCATGAGGTGCCCACCGTGAGCATGTTCCTGACGGCGGGCAACGCCAACGAGGGCTACACCTACGGCCAGCATCACCCCAAGGTGAAGTTTGATGACAGCGTCCTCTTTGAGGGCAGCGCGGCCTATGCCTATATGGCCCTGCGCTGGCTGCAGGAGCACAAGTGATCGGATAAAACAAAGACCTCCTCTGGAAACAGCCAGAGGAGGTCTTTCTATATTGTGGGCAAAAAGGCCGAGCAACGGAAAAGCCTTTGCCTTATGAATCTGTCTTGTCTGCCTGCTCGATCAGGCTTCCAGGAACACTTTGCGCAGGGAGGTGTTGGTCTCCACGATCTTCACCAGCAGCACGCCCAGCACGGTGCAGCTGATGAGCTCACCGATGCCGACGGAGATGCCGTTGGTGATGCAGGCCAGCCACAGCGGGGCAGAGGAAGAAGGATCGGGGAACATGACGGCGATCTCAATGCCGATGATGACCGCATTGAAGAGCACGGGCGGCAGGGAGGGCACGATGGCCAGACCCTTGAAGCGGACGTTCCGCAGTTTGTAAGTCACAACACAGGCCAGCAGGGTGGCCAGAGTGCCAAAGATAACATCCACGATGGTGGAGCCCAGCAGGTTTGCCAGGAAGCAGCCCAGCACTACGCCCACGATGTACTCGGCACCGAACACGGGCAGCAGGCAGAGGGCCTCGGCAACACGCACCTGCACCGCACCGTAGGAGAACGGCTGCAGCGCCATGCAGAGCACCACATAGAGAGCTGCGACCACAGCGCAGCGGGCCAGTTTGCGGACAGTGAAATTCTGATTCATAACAATACTCCGGCGGATGAATTTTGACCGCACAGGGACCGCCAGCCCTATGGGTTTGGCCCGGCATGGTTCGAGACACGCCGGGGAGCCTAAAATCCTAAGTTGCTCTTTCAGGTTGCCGCGCAAAAGCACAGCAAAAGGGAGTATAGCACAAATTGCCGCAAAATGCAACGGCCTGCAAACAAAAAAGAACTGCCGCGGCGGGCAGTTCTCAGAAAAAACTCAGCGTGCGTGGCCAACGTAGACCAGAGCAATGGTGTCGGGGCCGGTGTTGGCGGAAACAACGCCGCCCAGCGGGAAGGTGATGAGCGGGTCTTTGCCGAACGCCTTGCGGCAGGCCTTGATCAGATCATCCTTCTGGGGAATGTTGGTGTGGCCGATCATATAATCAAAGTCCTCCACACCCTCGCTGCGCTTTTTGGCCAGCTCCACCATGGCGGGCACGACCTTGTCATCGCCGCGCACCTTGGCCTCCACTTTGGTCTTTCCGTCGATCAGGGTGATGATGGGGCGGATGCCCATCAGCTCGCCCATGACAGCGGCGGCGGCAGAGATGCGGCCGCTCTTCTTCATCTGCTTCAGGCTGTAAGGTCCGAGAACGATCTCCATCTTGTCCATCTGGGTCTCGAACTCCTGAATGACGTGGCTGATCTCCGCACCATTCTGCAGCTTGCGTGCCATCTCGCAGACATACCAGCCAAAGGGCATGGAGTAGGTGTGCGGGTCCAGCAGATGGATCCGCAGGTGGTGCTCCGGGCGCTCCTCCCGCAGCATCCCCTGGGCCATCACGGCGTTGTTGTAGGTGGAGGAGCCGCTGCGGTTGATGGGTACATGGATCACATCGGTGTAGTCCTCGTCCACATACTGGCAGTACTTTTCGCAGAACTGGATGGGGGTGATGGCAGCCGTGGAGGGAATGCCCTTGGCGGCACGCATCTTTTCGTAGAACTCCTCATTGGTGCAGCTCTCACGCTCGATATAGTCTACATCATCCAGCAGGATGTGAAAACCCATAATATCAATGCCGTACTTCTCGGCCAGCTCCTGCGGGATATCGCAGGAGGAATCGGTCAGGATCGCAATCTTGCTCATAATGTCCCTCATTTCCATTCGTATTCTCGCAGGCGGCCATGATCCAGCAGCTCCGGGAAATCCCACTGGCGCAGGACCTCATACACGCCCACAGCCACACTGTTGGAAAGGTTCAGGCTGCGGCAGGTATCCCGCATGGGCATCCGGATGCAGTGCTCCTGATTGGCCGCCAGCAGTGCCTCAGGCAGGCCGGCATCCTCCCGCCCGAACACGAGATAGGCCCCGTCCGGGTACTGGATGTCGGTGTAGCGCTGGGGCGCTTTGGTGGTAAAGTAGTAGAACGGGCCTTTGTTCCGGGCAAAGAAATCCTCCAGCCCGTCATAGTAATTGATGTCGAGGTAGTGCCAGTAGTCCAGCCCGGCATGCTTGAGCTTTTTGTCATCGATGGCAAAGCCCATGGGCCCCACCAGATGCAGGCGGCAGGCCGTGCAGGCACAGGTGCGGGCCACGTTGCCGGTGTTCTGGGGGATACGCGGCTCCACCAGAACGATGTTCAGGGTCGGTTTTTCGCTCATGGCGGCCTCCTCAGTCATTCCAGCTCACCGGGCAGAGCCGGGGCAGCAGGGGCTCGAACCAGACACCGTACCGGGTGTCCTGATCGGCGGGGGTCTGCTGAATGGCCAGCGAGACGAACTCGGCGGCGTTGTCGGCAGCGGCGCTCAGGGCGTTGCCCTGGATCAGCGAGCCAATGAGCACGGCACCGTACAGATCACCCGTGCCCGGGAAGCTGCGGCTGATGTGCAGTTTTTTGATGACGAAGCGCTCGCGGCCGGAGCCTGCGCAGCCGATGTACTTGCCCAGTGCGAGGCCGGTGACCACCGCGCTGGGAGCCAGCGTCAGCAGCTCGTCGGCCAGCGCCTGAGCGGAAGCGTCATCGAATGCGTCGGTCTGGGGCTCCCGCTCCAGCAGCAGGGCGGCCTCGGTGGCGTTGGGCAGGATCAGGTCTGCCCGGCGGCAGAGCCCGCGCATCCGGTCGATGAGAGCCGAGGTCACTGTGGAGTAGGCTTTGCCGTTGTCCCCCATCACAGGGTCCACCACCTTGCGGGCAGCAGGCCAGAGATCGAACGCCTTTTCGGCCAGCGCCACCTGCTCCTCGCCGCCTAAGTAGCCGGTGTAGATACAGTCAAACTCCACACCCAGCTCCCGGTAGTGCTTCAGAGCGGCCAGCCCGTAGGCGGCACCGTCCAGCCGTGCCGGTGTGCCCAGACCGCCCGTGTGGGTGGAGAGGACCACAGTGGGCAGGGCCACAGGCTGGCAGCCCATAACGGACAGCACCGGCAGGATGACCGCCAGGCTGCACCGGCCCATGCCGGAGAGGTCGTGAATGCAGAGAATTTTTTTCGGTTCAGTCGGTTTCAACAAAAAAGGATCCTCCTTTGCGCCATCCACGGGCCGCACAGGGCCCAGCTTCTCAGCGTATGATACAGTATACCACATTTTGCGGGACAAAAAAAGCGCATACCGGATTCTTTACAGGAAATACTAGCCACAGCGGCAAAAAATCACACAGTGGAAAGGAGAGAGCCACATGAAAAACACAAATCGTCAGCCTTCCTCCGGCAGTGTTCTGCTGGGCATGGCGGCAGGCGCGGCCCTGGGGGCCGTGGGCACCATGGCAATGGCACAGAACCAGCGGCAGGTCAAGCGCACCGCACGCAAGCTGGCCAAGGGCGCGGAACGCGCCATGAGCCAGCTGGACACCATGGTCACGGATCTCGTGGAGCGCAGGATGGACCTGTGAGGAAAAACAAAAAGGCAGGGCCCGCGGGCTCTGCCTTTTTGCTTGCCATTTACTTCTGGTTCCAGATACACATCCGGGCGCTGGTGTTGATCTCACCCAGGACCTGCAGGTCCATCTGGATGTTGCAGGTCACAAGGACGGATTTATTCACGTCGCTGCCGGTGAGCACCGAGGCGGGCAGGTTCTTGATGGTGAGCACCGCCGTGGCCTTGTTGAAATCACCGGTCAGGGTGCCGTCGTAGGTCACATCACCGATGGTCAGGCCGGACAGATAGCCGGTGACACCCAGCTTGGATACCTGCATGACCGGCAGGGTCAGGGTGTAAGTGCCGTTGGCCTGCCGGGTGAGGGTGGCGGTGCGGTTGGAATCGATGCCGCTGTTGGCCATGGATTCCTTATCGGAGCGTTCCTTCCAGAATTTCACACCGACATTCTGGCTGCTGGCGGCACCGGCACTGACAGCCAGCACCAACAGCAGTACCAGCGAGATCAGCGCTGCGCCGGAGCGTTTGAATGTATTTTTCATAAAGATCAACCTTTCCTGGCCGCGCGTGTGCGGCCTGCTCTGGTGTCCTGTTGGGGCAGAACACAGGGTTTGTCAACGCCAAAATATCACGCCAGCGATAATATGTCAATCTGCTTCGTGAGTTTTTCACAAAAAAGTTTCACTTATAAAATCAAAAGTAGAAAAAATATCCGCTCCCCTGTGCGGGAAGCGGATATTGTAAAACCTCTCAGGCTCTTTGCGCCAGATCCCGTAATAGGGGAGGCAAGCCGCAGGTGACGGAGAGGTTACAGTTCAAAATTGGGGTCGTCCTTCAGAACGTGGATCTCGCTCATATAGGGGCTCTGCTCAGGGTCAGTGAAGGGAGCTTCCTTCATATACTTGTTCAGCTGGATGGCGGTGCGTGCGGGGTCGGCAATGGTGCCTGCGCCGCCGATGCAGCCGCCGGGGCAGCCCATGCCCTCCAGCAGGTAACCGTTGTACTTGCCGGCCTTGGCCAGCATCAGCAGCTTCTTGCAGTCGGCCAGACCCTGTGCGGATGCGATCTTGACCTCCATATCGGGGTGCCATTCCTTGATCTTGTTGGCAACGGCATTGGCAACGCCGCCGGACTGTGCGAAGCCGCGGCCTGCAGCAGAGGCGGAGCAGAGTGCTGCCTCGTTCTCATCCACTTCCAGCAGATCGATGTCCAGATCCTTGCCCTCGATGATACCGGCCAGCTCCTCAAAGGTCAGCACAAAGTCCACGTCAGAGCGGACCGTGCGGCGGGATGCCTCCAGCTTCTTGGCGGCACAGGGGCCGATGAAGCACATGCGGGCGGTGGGGTCTTTCTGCTTCATCATGCGGGCGGTGAACACCATGGGGGTCATGGTCATGGAGATGTTCTTGGCCAGAGCGGGGAAGGCGGTCTTTGCCATCATGCTCCATGCGGGGCAGCAGGAGGTGGCCATGAAGTCCAGCTTCCCGGGAACTTCCTCCAGGAAGTCGTGGGCCTCGTCCACGGTGCACAGGTCAGCACCGATGGCGACCTCCACGACATCGTAGAAGCCGATGGCCTTCAGGGCAGCCTTCAGCTTGCCGGTGGAAGCCAGAGAGGGGAACTGGTTGACGAAGGCGGGAGCAACCAGAGCGTAGATGCGGTCGCCGCGGTTGAAGCCCTGGATCAGCTGATAGATCTGGCCCTTGTCGGCAATAGCGCCGAAGGGGCAGTTCACCAGACACTGACCGCAGGAAACGCACTTGCTGTAATCGATCTCGGCACGGCCCAGCTCGTCAGAGTGGATCGCACCCATGCCGCAGGCAGCGGCGCAGGGACGCTCGGTCTTGACGATGGCGTTGTAGGGGCAGACAGTGGCACAGCGGCCGCACTTGATGCACTTTTCCTGATCGATGGTGGAACGGCCGCTCTCCCAGGTGATGGCCTTCTTGGGGCAGACTTCCATACAGGGGTGTGCCAGACAGCCCTGGCACAGGTCAGAGACCTTGACCAGCTTCTCGGGGCAGCGGTTGCAGGCGAACTTGATCACATTCACCAGCGGGGGATCATAGTACTTATCGGCAATGGAAGCATCCTCCAGGCCCGAGACCACACTGTTGTGCTCGTCCATGCGGCGGGTGGGCAGGCCCATGGCCAGACGGACGCGCTCCTCAACGATGGCGCGCTCCAGGAAGATGTCCTTGCGCAGCTTGCCTTCCTCACCGGGGATGATGGTGTAGGGGATCTTGCGCATCAGGTGGTTGGCCTGCTCGCCCTTGACGTTGGCGTAAGCCATGCGGGCAACCTCGGTAAACACCTGACGGCGGATCTGAATGACTGTGGTATTGATTCCTCGAAAACTCATTCCAATCTCTCCTTGTTCAGAAACAGAAAACATCCCGTCCCACACTGGACTGCGGCAGACGGAATTTGCTTTGCTCCGGGCCGGCTGGTACCGCACCGCTGCAACCGGCGCTCCGTCCCAGATATCCAGTTTTATTTTAACATAAACGGGCCTGCGTGAAAAGAGAAAACTTCAAATATGTTAAAGAATTAGCAAATAGTACAGGACGCACAAGATTTAACGAACTTTTTTAGCAGAGTGCTGCACGGACGCGCTCGCCATCGTACTCGCCCAGCCTGACGTGAACGATCTCGCCGCTCTTGTGGCCGGGGGCAGAGACCACCACCGGGATGTACAGCCGGGTGTAGCCTGTGAACAGCGTCTCGGAGAAGGGTGTTTCCAGCAGGACCTCGTCCTCGGTGCCGACATGGGCGGCCAGTACCTCCCGGCGGATCTCCTCGGCCAGTGCGTTCATCTCGCGGCTGCGGGCCTGCTTCTCCCGCTCGTGCACCTGCGCCGGAAAATCATAAGCCGGGGTGCCGCTGCGGCGGGAGTAGGGGAACACATGGACCTTCAGGAAGCCGATCTTCTTGAGGAAGGCACAGCTTTCCTCAAAGTCGGCCTGGGTCTCACCGGGGAAGCCGCAGATGCAGTCGGTGGTAAAGCTGACAGGGCGCTCCCCATAGGCGGCGCGGATCTGGTCCACCACCTGGGCGTACTGCTCCGCGGTGTAGACCCGGCGCATCCGGCGCAGGGTGGAGGTGCAGCCGCTCTGCAGGCTGAGGTGGAACTGGGGGCAGAGCTTTTCCACCGCTGCCAGCCGGGTGATGAACTCCGGGGTCAGCATGTCGGGGTCCAGGCTGCCCAGACGAATCCGCTGGATGCCCTCCACCTGAGCGCATTTTTCCACCAGCTCCACCAGATTGGTCCCGGTGTCCAGACCGTAGCTGGGCAGGGAAATGGCGCTGAGCACGACCTCGCGGTAGCCGGAGGCGGCCAGCTGGCGCAGCTCCTTCAGGATGCTGTCCTCGGCGCGGCTGCGCACCGGGCCGCGGGCGCGGGGGATGACGCAGTAGGCACACTGGCGGTTGCAGCCGTCCTCCACCTTGATAAACGCGCGGGTGTGGGTCTCGAACCGCTCTACGGGCAGCTCCTCAAACAGCTCGCCCCGCTGGTGGGGCGTAACGGCAACGATACGCTCGTGGCCGTCCAGTAGCTTGAGCACATTGTCCAGGATGGCCTTGCGGTCTCCGTTGCCGCAGACGAGATCAGCCTCCATGAACTGGGCAGCTTCCTCGGGGAAAGCCTGAGGATAGCAGCCGGTGAGCACGGTCACGGCACCGGGATTTTCGCGCTTGGCGCGGCGCAGCCACTTGCGGCTCTTCTGGTCGCCGAAGTTGGTCACGGTGCAGCTGTTCACCACAAAAACATCCGCTTCTTCGCCCTCCGGCACGATGGTGAAGCCAGCGCCCCGGAACATCTGCTCCAGCGCGCCGGTCTCGTTCAGGTTGACCTTGCAGCCAAGGGTATAAAAACAAACTCGCATAAAGATCCTCTCAGATGAACGGCCTCACCCTCTCCGTCAGCGCTGACGCGCTGCCACCTCTCCCGAAGGGCGAGGCTTTGGCAATCCATGCAAAGTTACTGGTTTTGTCAAAAGCTCTCCCTTTGGGAGAGCTGGACGCGAAGCGGCCTGAGAGGGTGAGCCAGCTAAAGTGTTTATAAACTCTCCTATTATAGCAGATTTTCATCCCGTAGAAAAGGGCATTGACCCCTCTTTTTTTGCATAGAATGCAACCAGAGACTTTACGCGGGGAGGTACGAGGAATGGAACGGAGAAATTTGGCCCTGCTCTGCGCGGGGGTGCTCTGCTTCTGGCTGTTTGCGCTGGCTGTGGGTACGGCACAGGGGGCCGGGCTGCGGGTGACCATTGGGGGAACGGGACCGGCAGTGCAGGCGGATGCACCGGCGGTGCTGGCGGCGGCTCCGGCCAACAGCGGGCTGCAGCTGGAATGCCGGGCGGCAATCCTCATGGAGCCGGAGACAGGCCGGGTGCTCTACGAGAAAGCACCGGATGAGCGGATGCCCATTGCTTCCATCACCAAGCTGATGACCCTGCTGCTGACCTTTGAGGCCATCCGCGGTGGAAAACTGACCCTCGATACCCCCGTGCCGGTGAGCGAACACGCCTACCACATGGGCGGCAGTCAGATCTGGCTGGAGCCCGGGGAGCAGTTCACGCTGGACGAGATGCTGCGGGCCATCTGTGTTTCCTCGGCCAACGATGCCGCTGTGGCAGTGGCCGAGCTGGTGGGCGGCAGCGAGCCGGTGTTCGTGGAACAGATGAACGCCCGGGCGGCGGAGCTGGGAATGACCAACACCACATTCCGGAACGCCTGCGGGCTGGACACCGAGGGCCATCTCTCCACGGCGCGGGATGTTGCCATCCTGAGCCGGTACCTTCTCAATACCTGCCCGGAGCTGCTGCACTATACCGGCATCTGGACGGACAGCCTGCGGAACGGCCAGACCCAGCTGGTGAACACCAACAAGCTCCTGCGCCGGTACAGCGGCATCACCGGGCTCAAGACCGGCACCACCAGCGGGGCGGGGGTCTGCATCAGCGCCAGCGCCACCCGGGACGGCCTGACCCTGATCGCCGTGGTGCTGGGGTCACCCTCCAGCGCCGACCGGTTCCACTCCGCCACCACCCTGCTGGACTACGGTTTTGCCAACTATGCCGCCGCCACGCTGCCCGCTCTGCCGGAGCGCCCGCTGGAATTGGCCGTAAAGGGCAGCGCCGAGGACAGCGTGCCGCTGGATTACGCCGCCCTGCCCGAGACGATTCTGACAGAGAAGGGAACGGCCTCTGCCCTGCGGGCTGAGCTGACCCTGCCCGAGGAGCTGGAAGCCCCCGTGGAAAAGGGGCAGACAGTGGGAAAGGTGAGCATTTTTCAGGATGATACCTTATTGAATGAATACGAAGTAAAAGCGGCCGCGGATGCCCCGCTGCTGACCTTTGGCGGCGCGCTGGAGCTGCTGTGGCAGTGCCTGCTGGGAGCATAGCGGGCAAAAGAAACACATCACCGAATAAAAGCGGTTAGCAGGAACAAAGCAGCGTTGGCGGGCCTGAACAAAAGATGTCAGGACAGCCAAAAGAACACTATTAAAATTGTATGAAATCCGGGGATTTTGGCCTTGACTTTGCACGATTGGAACGGTACACTTATACTAACAAAACCCTCAGGGAGCACGTCCCGTAAAAACGTTTGGAGGTTCTGATAGAATGAGCGTCGTTCTGAATACAAAGCACCTCTCCAGTTTTATCAACGAAGAGGAATATAAGGCCATTTATCCTCAGGTGGAAGCGGCTCACAACCAGCTGGAAGCCAAGAATGGCCCCGGCAATGATTTCCTGGGCTGGATGTACCTGCCCCGCGATTACGACAAGGAAGAGTTTGCCCGCATCAAGGAAGCTGCCAAGAAGATCCGTGAGGACTCCGAGGTGCTGGTGGTTGCCGGCATCGGCGGCAGCTATCTGGGTGCCCGCGCTGTGATCGAGGCCGTCAAGGGCCTGTACCACAACGAGCTGGAGGATGGCCCCAAGATCTACTTCTGCGGCAACAGCATCAGCCCCAGCTACCTGAATGATATCATTGCTCTGTGCAAGGGCAAGAAGTTCTCCATCAATGTCATCTCCAAGTCCGGTACCACCACCGAGACCAGCCTGGCGTTCCGCGTTCTGCGCAAGCTGCTGGAGGATGAGATGGGTGTTGAGGAAGCCAACAAGCGCATCTATGCCACCACTGACCGTGCCAAGGGCACCCTGAAGCAGCTGGCTGACGCGCAGGGCTGGCCCACCTTCGTGGTTCCTGACGATGTGGGCGGCCGCTACTCCGTTCTCTCCGCTGTGGGCCTGCTGCCCATCGCTGCCGCCGGAATCAGCATCGACGAGCTGATGAAGGGCGCAGCCGATGCCATGGAGCGCTTCTCCGTGCTGAGCCCGGACAACGACGCTTACAAGTATGCCGCCATCCGCAACATCCTGTACCGCAAGGGCAAGGCTGTTGAGATCCTGGAGTGCTACGAGCCCAACTTCACCCTGATGAACGAGTGGTATAAGCAGCTGTTCGGCGAGAGCGAGGGCAAGGACAACAAGGGCCTGTTCCCCGCAAGCTGCATCTTCTCCACCGACCTGCACTCCATGGGTCAGTTCATCCAGGAAGGCTCCCGCATCATGTTCGAGACCATCGTGGATGTGAAAAAGCCTGCGCAGGATCTGTTCATCGAAGAGCTGGAGGGCAACTTCGACGGCCTGAACTTCCTGGCAGACCAGAATATGAGCGTGGTCAACCGCAAGGCCATGGAGGGCACCATCCTTGCCCACACCGACGGCGGCGTGCCTGAGGTACTGATCGAGGTGGACGACCTGACTGCTTATAATGTAGGCTACCTCATCTACTTCTTCTGGCGTGCCTGTGCATGCAGCGGCTACCTGCTGAGCGTGAACCCCTTCAACCAGCCGGGTGTCGAGAGCTACAAGAAGAACATGTTCGCTCTGCTGGGCAAGCCGGGTTACGAGAACCTGACCGCCGAGCTGGAAGCAAAGTTGAAGTAAGCAGGAAACAAAAAATGATCTCCCGCCGCAAGGCGTGGAAAATACAGGAGGACAGAACTATGATTAAACTGATTGTTGGTACCAAGGGCTCCGGCAAGACCAAGGCAATGATCGACCAGATCAATGACGCGGTCAAGACCTCCAAGGGCAACGTCGTCGTCGTGGAAAAAGGCATGAAGCTGACTTACGACATCGCCCCCGCTGCACGTCTGATCGATCTGGATGAGTATAAGATCGCCGGCGGCGAGATGCTGTACGGCTTTGTTGCCGGCCTGATGGCAAGCAACTACGATATCACCGACCTGTACATTGACGGCATCCTGAAGGTGCTGGATCACGATATCAACCGTCTGGGCGCTGTGCTGGACGAGATGGCCGCCATTGCAGGCGATTCCGTCAAGGTCACTGTTACTGTCAGTGCTGACGAGGCTGCTCTGCCCCACGACGTGAAAAAGTACCTGTAATTTTCTGAACTGAGCGCATTCCAACGGGCAGGAAACCGGAAAATCAAAATTTTTTCGGTTTTCTGCCTGTTTTGGTGTTGACAAAGGTTGGCTTTGGCGCTATACTAACAAAGCAGCCTTTTATGAGGTGTACTATGCAATTTGACCTGAGAAAGTTTATCGCAACCGGCACACAGCCTTACCATGCAGAGTTTCCCTGTGATTTGTCTGCACGGGACTTTGCCGGTGCAAGGATCGAACAGCCCGTGACCGCCAGCTTTACCGCTGAGCCGGACGGCGATGAGGTCCGGATGACACTGCGGGCAAAAGCATTGGTGCACGGAGAGTGCGCCCGCTGTCTGGACCCGGTTGAGCGGGAAGAGACAGTTGAAGCGGAGTGGACAGCAAAGGAGCGGGATCTGGATGACCCGGATTTCGAGCTTCCGCTGGACGAAAAAGGACATCTGGATGTGGATGAATGGCTTGCCCAGGAGTTTATGTTCCAGATCCCCACGGTGTTGCTTTGCAGCGCCGACTGCCCGGGGTTATGCCCCCGGTGCGGCAAGAAGAGGGCAGATTGTACCTGCCCGCCGGAGGAAGACAAAGCCGCTCCTGTTGACGCAAGGCTCGCGATCCTCAAATCACTGCTGAACTGAGAAACCCATCAAGGAGGTGCAAAAATATGGCAGTACCTAAGAGACATCTTTCCAAGGCCCGCCGCGACAAGCGTCGCAGCAATGTTTGGAAGCTGGAGGCCCCCGCACTGGTCAAGTGCAGCAACTGCGGCTCTCTGAAGCTCCCCCACCAGGCATGTGGCAACTGCGGTTACTACAAGGGCGAGGAAGTCATCAAGAAGGCCTAATTTGCGCAAAATTGGTGGCACATTGGTGTTATGTTGAGAAGGGGATGGCGCAATGCCTTCCCCTTCTTTCTTTGTCTGGAGGTGAAATGCAATGGCGATCAAGATCGACCGCATCGACGCGGGCAGCGAAGCCGAGGCGCTGGGCCTGCAGCCCGGCGATGAGCTGTTGAGCGTGGATGAAAATGAGCTGAACGATACGCTGGACTATGATTTTTATACCGACAGCAGCAGCTTTCACCTGAAGGCAAAGGTTGCCGACGGCATCCGGGAGTGGGATGTCCGGCGCGCGGAGCGCGGCCCCTTTGGCTGCGATTTCTCCACCTATCTGGGCGACCAGAAGCATTCCTGCTCCAACCACTGCATGTTCTGCTTCATCGACCAGCTGCCCCCCGGTATGCGCGAGAGCCTGTATTTCAAGGATGATGACGAGCGGCTGAGCTTTCTGTTCGGCAACTACATCACCATGACAAATATGCAGGATCACGAGATCGACCGCATCATCAAGATGCACATCTCGCCCATCAACATCTCGGTGCACACCACCAACCCCCAGCTCCGTGTCCGGATGCTGGCCAACAAGCGGGGCGGCGAGGTGCTCAAGTACCTGCCCCGTCTGGTGGAGGGCGGCATCGCCGTCAACTGTCAGCTGGTGCTCTGCCGGGGCATCAACGATGGCGAAGAGCTTCGCCGCACCCTGGGCGACCTGCTGGAGCTGACCCCTATGGTGCAGAGCATTGCCGCTGTGCCCTGTGGTGTGACGGATTACCGCCAGAATCTGTTCAAGCAGACCCCCTATGATGCAGAGACCAGCGCCGCTGTCATCGACATCATGGAGGAGTTTGGCGATGAGTGCAAGCGCCGCCACGGCAAGCGCATCATCTACCCCAGCGATGAGTGGTACCTCAAGGCGGGGCGGCCCATCCCCCCGGCGGAGTTCTATGAGGACTTTGATCAGCTGGAAAACGGCGTGGGCATGATGCGCCTGTTCGAGGATGAATTCCGGGCGGAGCTGGACAGGCCCCACCGCATCTACGGCACCAAACAGATCGATGTGGTCACCGGCACGATGGCAGGCCCCCTCATCACAGAGATGATGAACGAGCTCCACCGCCAGTACCCCATGATCGATGTGAAAGTTCACGTTGTCAAGAATAATTTCTTTGGCGGCAACGTGGGCGTGGCGGGGCTTGTCACCGCCACCGATATCATTGCCCAGTGTGAGGGAAAGCTGGAAAGCGGCACCCTGGGCATCCCCGCTGTCATGCTGCGGGAAGAAAAAGATACGTTCCTCGATGATGTGACCATTGCCCAGTTGGGTGAACGGCTGGGGGTCAAGGTCGAGGTGCTGCCGGTGGGCGGCGGCGATGAGGCAAAAGCCCTGCTCCGCACCGGCCTGCATATTTCGAGAAGAAGAAGAGCATAACGAAAGGAGGAACCCCCTATGAGCAAACCCATCGTAGCAGTGGTCGGCCGCCCCAATGTGGGCAAGTCCACCCTGTTCAATAAGCTCTGCGGCCAGCGGCTGGCCATCGTGGAGGATACCCCGGGCATCACCCGCGACCGCATTTTTGCAAACTGCGAGTGGAGCGGCCACGAGTTCATGCTGGTGGACACCGGCGGCATCGAGCCCAAGGCGACCGAGGGTATTCTGGCCCACATGCGTGAGCAGGCAGAGATCGCCATTGACACCGCTGACTGCATCATCATGGTGGTGGATGTCCGCGACGGCCTGACCGCCGCCGACGAGGAAGTGGCCCACATGCTGCGCCGCAGCCATAAACCCATCATCCTGGCTGTCAACAAGTGCGATAAGACCGGCGAGGCCCCCATGGAGCTCTACGAGTTCTATAACCTGGGCTTTGACGAGGTGATGCCCATCTCGTCCGTGCATGGTCACGGCACCGGCGACCTGCTGGACGCTGTCTGCGCCCACCTCGATTTCAGCGAGACCGTGGTGGAGGAGGATCGCATCCCCGTTGCCATCATCGGCCGCCCCAACGTGGGCAAATCCAGCCTGACCAACCGCATCCTGGGTGAGAACCGGATGATCGTTGCCAACGAGGCTGGTACCACCCGTGATGCCATTGACACCCCTGTGGATAACGCTTACGGCAAGTTCATCTTTACCGATACCGCCGGTCTGCGCAAGCGCAGCAACATCTCTGACGGCCTCGAGCGCTATATGGTTGTGCGCGCGCTGGCCGCTGTGGAGCGCAGCCGCGTGGCCCTGATCCTGGTGGATGCCACCGTTGGCTTTACCGAGCAGGACAGCAAGGTGGCCGGTTATGCCCACGAGCAGGGCAAGGCCTGCATCATCGTTGTCAACAAGTGGGATGCTGTGGAGGGCAAGGAGACCAACACCATGGAGCATCAGCGCCGGGATTACGCCGATTGCTTCAGCTTCATGGGGTATGCGCCCATCATCTTTATTTCGGCCCAGACCGGCTATAACGTGAACAAGCTGATGCAGCTGATCCGTGACGTGGATGCCCAGAACGGTGCCCGCGTGCCCACCGGTGTCCTGAACGAGATGCTGGCCCGCGCTACCGCCCGGATGCAGCCGCCCAGTGACAAGGGCCGCCGCCTGAAGATCTTCTACCTGACCCAGGCTTCCACCCGTCCCCCGACGTTTGTGGCCTTCGTCAACTCCAAGCAGCTGTTCCATTTCAGCTATCAGCGGTATCTGATCAACCAGATCCGGGAGAACTTTGGTCTGGAACACACGCCTATCCGCCTGGTGATCCGTGAGCGCGGCACCGGCAGCGTCGGCGCAAAAGATGTGTAACAGGGGAGGCGGCTGTTGATGATGACCTTCTTCATCGTTCTGGCTGCCGCTGCGCAGGCTTACCTGCTGGGCAGCGTGGACACCGGCATCCTGGTCAGCAAGTACCTGTACCATGATGATGTCCGCAATCACGGCAGCGGTGCAGCCGGTATGACCAACATGCTGCGCACCTTTGGCAAAAAGGCAGCGGCGTTCACCGCCGCAGGCGATGTGCTGAAAGGCGTTGCCGCTGTCTGCATCGGCCGCTGGCTCTTCGGGTTCCTGCCCGCAGATGCCGCCGTTTCGCCCTATCTGGGCGTGTATCTGACTGCCATTCTGGCCGTGGTGGGCCACACCAAGCCCATCTATTTCGGCTTCAAGGGCGGCAAGGGCGTGCTGGTGGCGGGAGGGGCCATCCTGGCGATCCAGCCCATCCTCCTGCCGGTGCTGACCGTCGTCTTTCTGCTCTGCCTTGTCCCCACCGGCATGGTGTCGCTGGGCAGCATTGCAATGGCGGCATCCTATCCGGTGCTGACCCTCATCTACGGCCTGCTCAAGGGCTTTGCCGCTGACGACCTCATCGTCTGCGTGGTGGGAGCTGCCATCATGGGCGGCATGGTCATCTGGATGCACCGGGCCAATATCCAGCGCATCCGTGAGGGCAAAGAGTACCGCTTTGGTTCCAGGCACAAGCAGTAACCGGAACAAAAATAACAGCGCATCCTTCGGGCAGAGCCTGCCTGCGGGATGCGCTGTTTTGCGTGGAGGGGGCTGTGCCCGGTCGATGTGCCTGCACGGTTCAGTTTACTGAAAAATCTTTGCAAAAAAGGTTGACAAAGGGCGGCGCAGCTGGTATAATAATTCACGTTGCAGGACACGAACCAAATATGTGGGGGATTAGCTCAGCTGGGAGAGCGCTTGCATGGCATGCAAGAGGTCAGCGGTTCGATCCCGCTATTCTCCACCAAAAAAGCACTGTACTTCGTAGGAAGTATGGTGCTTTTCTTTTTCTGAGCCGCAAAAAATGGGGGCTGCACTGCCGTGTCTGCATCGTTTTCAGATGTTTTGCAGGCGGTTCAGTGCAGCCCCCGAGTCATTGGTGCTTCGGCAGGTCAGAAGGTGCCGGTTCAGCTGACGATCTCCAGCATCTGATCGAACACCTCTTCCATCTGCCGCACCAGCGTGAACTGGGTGCGGGCGCGGTCAAGGTTGTGGTCGGGGCGGGCGGTGTGGAAATAGTGGTCGCCCTCCAGATAGTCGGTCAGAAAGCGGATGCCGCACTCCAGCGTCATCAGCTTGGCACCCCAGGCAAGGCTCTTTTTCTCCGCAGGGCTCATGGAAGCCCCGGCGGTGGAGAGATACCCCTTGGCGAACACCTCGTACAGGTGCAGGTCAAAGTGGACCTTGCTCCGGTCGGGCTCGTCCTCGGCGCAGTCGTTGGCACCGGTGCGGATGGAGTCGCCGAAATCGTAGGCCGACAGGCCCGGCATCACGGTGTCAAGGTCAATGACACAGATGCCTTTTCCGGTGGCGGCATCGATCAGGACGTTGTTGATCTTGGTGTCGTTGTGGGTGACACGCAGCGGGATCTCACCAGCCGCCAGCAGATCCAGCAGGGTGTGGCAGTCCTTTTCCCGCGCATGGATAAAGGCGACCTCCGGTGCAATGTCCTTGGCACGGCCCAGCGCATCGGCGGCAAGGGCTTTTTCAAAGTTTGCATAGCGGTTGGGTGTGTCGTGGAAGCGGGCAATGGTTTCGTGAAGGGTAGAGGCCGGATAATCTGCCAGCTGGTTCTGGAATTTGCCCAGGGTCTCGGCAACAGTGCGGAAGTCGGCCTCGCTGCTCACCTGCTGCAGGCAGATGGTGTCCTCCACAAAATCGTAGGCGCGCCACGCGCCGCCCTCGGCATCCAGATGGCAGGCCGCGCCGGACAGGGTGGGGATCACGTTCAGGGTCTCCCGTGCCGGGTCGCCGCCTGCGGCAAGGATCTTTTCCCGCAGATGCCGGGTCACGCCGCAGATGTTGTCCATCAGGCCCACCGGGTCGGTAAAGGTGTCGGTGTTGATGCGCTGCAGGATAAAGCGCTTGGAGTGGTCCTCCCGCCAGACCACGAAGGTATCGTTGATGTGGCCTTCGCCGTAGTGACGGGCATCGCAGACCACAGGCCCGCCAAAATCAAAGGCATTTGCGGCGGCGCGGAGAATGGGTTCGGTAACAGGTTTCATTTTGGGTTCCTCATTTCTTATCCTTCATGCCGTTTGGCAGGTGCAGGGCGTTGTCCCTGCCGCACCTGACGGCGGTATTCGTTGGGGGTCAGGCCTTCCGCCTTGCGGAAGCACTGCGAAAAGTAGCTGGGGGAGGAAAATCCCATCAGCTCGCTGATCTGCGCCAGGCTGTAACCGGTGTTGCCCAGCATATATTTGCTCTCCTCAATGCGGCGGCGGTTCAGGTAGGTGATGGGAGAAATGCCGTACGCCTTCTGGAAGGTATGGGCCAGATAATATTTGTTGATGTGGGCGACCTCGGCAAGGGTATCAAGGGAGATTTCCTCCCGGTAGTTGTTGTCCAGATACCGCTTGATCTCCACGCATTCCCGGTTGTCGGAGCGGGGGGATTCCTCCACCTGCAAAGAGAGGGTGGTGCACCGCACCAGCCAGATGAGCAGAACTTCCAGCAGGTCCTGGCAGACGGTCTCGCAGCCGTCCAGGCTGCGGTCCGCCTCAGCCAGCAGCATGTGCAGCAGCGTTACCATCCGCTCCCGGTTCTCCCGGCAGTTGAAGATGGCGTAGGTGGAATCGGCTTTGCCAAACAGGATCTCGATACCCGAAACGCCCAGTACGATGTATTCCAAAGGCGAGGCGTTCAGGCTCAGCTCGGTGTGCTCCACCTGCGGGTTGACGATGACCATATCGTCCGGTTTGACCGGGAACAGCTGCCCGCTGAGCAGAAACTGCCCCTCGCCGCTGAGGCAGTAGAACAGCTCCGTGCAGGAATGGGTGTGGACCGTGCTGTTCCAGTCGCCGCCAAATCTGCTCTTGCTGATGTACAGCAGCCGGAAGGATTCCCGTGGAGCGGGAGCGTGGCGGATATCAAAGCGCTCGGTACTCATAAAAGGCTCCTTTTGAAGCAGGCACAAAAAATATAAAAATAAAAGCAAGATACTAAAAATAAAATGCGAAAAACGCCGCACTGCTTCGTGCATTTTTTCCCATTATAGGGGCAAATAAGAAAAAAAGCAAGTCCTGTTTTTAGGTATGGTAAATATTTTCCTCTGCACAGAAAGACGGAAATGTGTCAAATTGGTTACAAGCAGGGAAAATGTACCAAAACAATGCTGCAAAATTTAGTGCTTTTGCTGAAGAAAATGATAAAAGAACAATATTTCTAAAAAATGAAACAACAAAGACCTTGTTGAAAACTGTAAAAACCTCTATATTGGGATCAGAAAAAAACACAGCCCCGCGGGCAAAACCTGTTTGCTCCGGCTGTGCATGAATGGAACTTTATGATGGAGGACACATTATGAAACGTATTTCTCGTCGCAATTTCCTGAAAGTGGCCGGTGTGGGTGCCGCTGCACTGGGTCTGGCTGCCTGCGGCGGTTCTTCCAGCTCCACAGCTTCCAGCACGGCTTCTTCCGCTGTTGCATCTGCCGCTGCTGCTGAGGACGTGACCATCAAGGTCGCCGCCATCGAGACCGGCTATGGCGCTGATATGTGGAAGAAGGTCACCGAGGCCTTTACCGCCCAGACCGGCATCAAGGTGGAGCTGACCACCGATAAGAAGCTGGAGGATGTCATCGGACCTTCCATGCAGGGCGGCGATTACCCCGACGTGGTCCACCTGGCTACCGGCCGTGAGGCTGCCCTGACCGAGCAGTTCATCAAGGGCAACCTGATCGCGGACATCACCGATGTGCTGAGCATGACCGTGCCCGGCGAGAGCAAGAAGGTGAGCGAGAAGATCGCAGGCGGCTTTACCGACACCTCCCTGACCAACCCCTACGGCGACGGCAAGACCTATCTGGCTCCCATGTTCTACAGCCCCTGCGGCCTGTTCTACAACGCCGGTTTCCTGAAGGAAAAGGGCTGGGAAGTGCCCACCACCTGGGACGAGATGTGGGAACTGGGCGATAAGGCTGCCGCTGAGGGCACCTACCTGTTCACCTACCCCACCACCGGCTACTTTGATGCATTCTTCTATGCTCTGATGTATGCCGCCGGCGGCCCGGAGTTCTTCAACAAGGCCACCCACTATGAGGAAGGCATCTGGGATACCCCGGAGGCAAAGACCTGCTTTGATATCGTCAACAAGCTGGCTTCCTACACCAACCCCATTACCCCTGCACAGGCCAACGATCAGGACTTTACCCAGAACCAGCAGCTGGTGCTGGACAACAAGGCTCTGTTCATGCCCAACGGCACCTGGATCGTGGGTGAGATGGCAGAGGCTCCCCGTGCCGACGGCTTTGAGTGGGGCATGACCGCCCTGCCCGCTGTCAAGGCCGGCGGCGACCAGTACAGCTACACCTGGTTCGAGCAGGCATGGATCCCGGCCGGTGCCGAGCATCTGGATGCCGCCAAGCAGTTCGTGGCTTACCTGTACAGCGACGAGGCCTGCAAGCTGTTCGCCGAGAGCGGTGCCATCCAGCCTGTGCTGGGCATCGCCGATGATCTGGAAGGCGACAACAAGATGTTCTACTCCGTGTACGACAACGGTGCAAAGGCCGCTATGGGCAACTTTGCAGCCTTCAGCGCCATCCCCGGCGTGGAGGTTCGCACCGTGTTCTTTGACCCCGTCAACTCTCTGGTGTCCGGCAGCATGACCGAGCAGCAGTGGATCGACGGCATCAAGTCCGCCAGCGACCAGATGCGTGCCAATATCATCGAGTAATTGAACCCTGCCCAGCGGGGGCGGTTTTGACCGCCTCCGCTTTTTGTGGTTTTCGGGTTCCGATAGAAAGGAGCGGTTTGTCTATGAGATCTGACAAAAGCCGCAGACGGTTCGTCTTTCTCTGCGTGGCACCGGCCACGATCCTGTTCTTTCTCTTTATGATCCTGCCCACCCTCAACGTGTTCCGCATGAGCCTGTACGAGCGCGGTGCCTACTCGCCCAACGAGACCTTTGTGGGCCTGAAGAATTTCCAGCACCTGCTCAAGGACACCCAGTTCATCCGCTCCATGCAGAATATGATCCTGCTGGTGGTGGTGGTGACCATCGTCACCTTTGCCTTTGCGCTGGTATTTGCGGCCATTCTGACCCGGGAAAAGATCAAGGGGCAGAATTTCTTCCGGGTCATCTTCTACATCCCCAACATCCTGTCCGTGGTCGTCATCTCCGGCATCTTCTCGGCCATCTATAAGCCGGAAAACGGTATGCTGAACAGCATCATCGGCCTGTTCCGGGATATGACAGACCCCATCCTCTGGAAGGGCGAAAAGCTGGTCATCCCCTCCATCATCATCGCCATGGTCTGGCAGGCCGTGGGCTATTACATGGTCATGTATATGGCTTCCATGTCCTCGGTGCCCGCCAGCCTGTACGAGAGCGCCAATCTGGACGGCGCGGGCCGCCTGACCCAGTTCTTCCAGATCACCATCCCCCTCATCTGGACCAACATCCGCACCACCCTGACCTTCTTCATCATCTCCACCATCAACATGGCCTTCCTCTTTGTCAAGGCCATGACCAGCGGCGGGCCCAACGGTGCTTCGGATGTGGCGCTGAGCTATATGTACAGCCAGAAGGACGCGGGCCTGTATGGCTACAGCATGGCCATTGGCGTGGTCATCTTCCTGTTCTCGTTTGCACTGTCCGCCTGTGTCAACAAGGCCACCGACCGCGATCCGCTGGAATTCTAAGGAGGGAAGAAGATGCAGAATACCACCGAAAGATCTTCCCGCTCGGCGGAAGGTCTCTACAAGTTCTTTATCTATTTTGTGCTGGTCCTGCTGGCGGTGATCATCATCGTGCCGGTGGCATGGGTATTCATGGCCTCCATCAAGCAGAACGCGGAGTTCTACGGCAACCCGTGGGCGCTGCCTGCCGGGTTCTACTGGCAGAACTTTGTCAATGCGTGGAACGGAGCCAAGATGGGCGAATATATGCTCAACTCTGTCATCGTGACCGCATTGGCGCTGGTGCTGCTGCTGGTCATTGCGCTGCCTGCCGCCTACTGCCTGTCCCGCTTCCGGTTCAAGGGCCGCAAACTGCTGAACACCCTGTTTATGGCGGGCCTGTTCATCAATGTCAACTACATCGTGGTGCCCATCTTCCTGATGCTGCGGGACGGCGATGTCTGGCTGAAGAGCCACTTTGGCAGCAGCTTCCTGCTGAACAATCTGGTGGTGCTGGCGGTGGTGTATGCAGCCACGGCCCTGCCTTTTACCATCTATCTGCTTTCGGGCTATTTTGCCACCCTGCCCCATGATTTTGAGGAGGCTGCCTACATCGACGGTGCAAGCTACTTCTCCACCATGACCCGTATCATCTTCCCCATGGCAAAGCCCTCCATCATCACCATCATCCTGTTCAACTTCCTGTCCTTCTGGAACGAGTACATCATTTCCATGACGCTGATGAGCTCCACCAGCGCGCCCCGCACCCTGCCGGTGGGCCTTTTGAATCTGATGCAGGCCCAGCAGAGCGCGGCCCAGTACGGCACCATGTATGCCGGTCTGGTGCTGGTGATGCTGCCCACCCTGATCCTGTACATTTGCGTGCAGAAGCAGCTGACACAGGGCATGACCGTGGGCGGTCTGAAAGGGTAAGGTGACAAACGATGAAAGCATTCTGGAAAAATCATCCCGCCCTGCGCATGGTGCTGATGCTGGTGCTGTTTGTGCTGTCCATCGCGCTGGTGACAGCAGGATGGAAAATGACCGGGCAGCTGGCTGGTCTTGGCATCATGCTTTTGGGGGTGGCGCTGCTGCTGGCCGTGCTGGCGCTCTATAACGCCCCCTATCGGGATTGAGGAGAAGAGAGGTAAAGGAGAATTCCCATGGAAGAAAATAGAATGACCGGGCGCGTAACGATCCCAACCGATCTGGACGTGGTGCCCGAAACGCTGCAGATCCTGAAAAAGTGGGGCGCGGATGCCATCCGTGACTGCGACGGCACCGACTTTCCGCAGGAGCTGAAGGATGCCGACGCAAAGATCTACTCCACCTATTACACCACCCGCAAGGACAACGCGTGGGCCAAGGCGAACCCGGACGAGGTGCAGCAGTGCTACATTATGACCGGCTTCTACACCGCCCCCGGTGACACCGTGACCATTCCGCTGATGAAGGGCATCAGCCCGGAGCTGATGCAGGTGAACACCAACGACGATATCACCCGCTGGTGGGAGGTCATGGACCGCACCACAGGCCAGCCGGTGCCCCCAGAGCTGTGGAGCTATGCTGACGGCAGCGTGACGGTGCAGGCCGTGCCGTTCCATGAGTATACGGTCAGCTTTCTGGCCTACCTGATCTGGGACCCGGTGCATATGTACAATGCCACCACCAATGGCTGGACCAACTTTGAGCACCAGATCACCTTTGATGTCCGTCAGCCCAAGACCCACAAATACTCGATGGAGCGCCTGCGGAAGTTCATTGCAGAACACCCCTATGTGAATGTCATCCGTTACACCACCTTCTTCCACCAGTTCACCCTGATCTTCGATGAGCTCAAGCGGGAGAAGTTCGTGGACTGGTACGGCTATTCCGCCTCGGTCAGCCCCTATATCCTGGAGCAGTTCGAGCGGGAGGTGGGCTACAAGTTCCGCCCGGAGTACATCATCGATCAGGGCTACTACAACAACCAGTACCGGGTGCCCAGCAGGGAATTCCGGGATTTTCAGGCCTTCCAGCGCCGGGAGGTGGCAAAGCTGGCCAAAGAGATGGTAGACATCACCCACGAGTGTGGGTGCGAGGCCATGATGTTCCTGGGGGACCACTGGATCGGCACCGAGCCCTTTATGCCGGAGTTCAAGACCATCGGTCTGGATGCTGTGGTGGGCAGCGTGGGCAACGGTTCCACCCTGCGCCTGATCTCGGACATCGAGGGCGTAAAGTACACGGAGGGGCGCTTTTTGCCCTACTTCTTCCCGGACACCTTCCACGAGGGCGGCGACCCGGTGCGGGAGGCCAAGGAAAACTGGGTCACGGCCCGCCGCGCCATCCTGCGCAAGCCCATCGACCGCATCGGCTACGGCGGCTACCTGAAACTGGCGCTGCAGTTCCCGGACTTCGTGGACTATGTGGAGAGTGTCTGCAGCGAGTTCCGTGAGCTGTATGAGAACATCAAGGGCACCACGCCCTACTGCGTCAAGCGGGTGGCCGTGCTGAACTGCTGGGGCAAGATGCGGGCCTGGGGCTGCCACATGGTGCACCACGCCCTCTACTACAAGCAGAACTACAGCTACTCCGGTGTCATCGAAATGCTGTCCGGCGCGCCCTTTGACGTGAAGTTCATCAGCTTTGAGGACATCAAGAAGGACCCCGCCCTGCTGGATGAGCTGGATGTCATCATCAATGTGGGCGATGCTGACACAGCCCACACCGGCGGCATCTGGTGGGAGGACCCGGAGATCTCCTCCGCAATCCGGAAGTTCGTCTGGAACGGCGGCGGCCTTATCGGCGTGGGTGAGCCCTCCGGTCATGCTTATCAGGGCCACATCCTCCAGCTGGCCAGCGTGCTGGGCGTGGAAGAGGAAAACGGCTTCACCCTCAACTACGACAAGTACAATTGGGACGAGCACCCGGACCACTTCATTCTGCAGGATGCCGACCAGCCCATCGACTTTGGCGAGGGCAAGAAGAACATCTACGCCCTCGAGGGGACCGAGGTGCTGGTGCAGCGGAACCGGGAAGTGCAGATGGCGGCCCACGACTTTGGTAAGGGCCGCGCCGTGTACATCAGCGGCGTTCCCTACAGCTTTGCCAACAGCCGCACCCTGTACCGTGCCATCCTGTGGAGCGCCCACAGCGAGGAGGAGCTGCACACCTGGTTCAGCTCCAACTACAATGTGGAAGTGCACGCCTACGTGAAAAATGGCAAGTACTGCGTGGTGAACAACACCTACGAGCCGCAGGACACCACGGTCTACACCACCGATGGAAACCATTTCGACCTGCATCTGGAAGCCAACGAGATCAAGTGGTATGAGATCTGAGTTCTCCATTTCATAAGCAAACACCCCTCTGCATTCCGAAAGGAGCGCAGAGGGGTGTTTGTGTATCCGGGAGGCTCAGCGGGGAGAGCCCAGACGGTATTTGAAATCGTGGTAGCCGAAGCGGGCCAGCGGCTGGGTGGTGCCGTTTTCATGCAGCACCCAGATATCCGGCAGGGGCATCCCGTTGAAGGTGTTGTTCTTGCAGGTGGAATAGATGGCCATGTCGCCGAAGATGAGCCGGTCACCCTCGGTGAGGGGGGCGGCAAAGCTGTAATCGCCCACCATGTCCCCGGCAAGGCAGGTGGGGCCGCCCAGCCGGAAGGTGCAGGGCTTTTCCCCCGGCTCGCCCGCGTCCAACAGGGGCGGGCGGTAGGGCATCTCGATGACATCCGGCGTGTGGCAGGCTGCGGACATGTCCAGAATGGCAAGGTGTGTCTGACCATTCTGCAGGGTGTCCAGCACCGTGGTGACGAGGTAGCCTGCGTTCAGCGCCCAGGCCTCGCCCGGTTCCAGATACACCTGCACGCCGTACTTTTCCCGCGTCCCGGTGATGCACTTTTCCAGCGTGGCAAGGTCGTAATCCGGGCGGGTAATGTGGTGCCCGCCGCCAAAGTTGAGCCACTTCATCCGGGGCAGCAGGTCACCGAATTTCGCTTCCAGCGCGGGCAGGGTGGCCGCCAGCGCGTCGGAATCCTGCTCGCACAGGGTGTGGAAGTGCAGACCGTCCAGCAGGTCGGGCAGGTCAGGGTGCTGCGCCGCAGCGGCATCCCACTGGGCACGGGTGGTGCCCAGACGGCTGCCCGGGGCGCAGGGGTCATAGATCTCGTGGCCCTCCTGGGTGGAGTACTCGGGGTTCACCCGCAGGCCCACGCTCTTGCCCGCCGCCTTTGCGGCCGGGCCGAACTTTGCCAGCTGGTGGGGCGAGTTGAACACGATGTGGTCAGCGTATTGCAGCAGCTCCGCGAACTGGTCGGCCCGGTAGGCAGCGCAGAACACATGGTTCTCCTTCTCCGGCAGCTCCTCCCGGCCCAGGCGGCTCTCGTACAGGCCGCTGGCCTCGGTGCCCGCCAGATAGGGGGCCAGCACCGGGTAGAGGTCGTAGTTGGAAAAGGCCTTCTGGGCCAGCAGGATCTTGCAGCCTGTCCGCTGCTGCACGTTCAGCAGGATCTCGCCGTTGCGGCGCAGCCGGGCTTCATCCAGCAGGTAGCAGGGGGTGGGCAGGGCAGCCAGTGCAGCCTCAGAGAGGTTCGCCAGCCCTGCAAAGGGCGGGCGGGTGTCGGCCAGCCGCATCAGTCCACCAGAGCCGGGGCGTGGCTCTCGGAGCGGGGCAGGCCGTACTTGTCCAGAGCATCCAGATACGGGTCCGGATCAAACTCTTCCACAGTGTGCACGCCCTTGGTGGTCCACTTGCCGGTCAACAGCATCAGCGCGCCACACATGGCAGGCACACCGGTGGTATAGCTGATGGCCTGAGAGCCGACCTCCTTGTAGCACTCCTGATGGTCGCAGACGTTGTAGATGTAGTAGGTCTTTTCTTTGCCGTCCTTCTTGCCGGTGAAGATGCAGCCGATGTTGGTCTTGCCCTTGGTGCGGGGGCCAAGGCTGGCGGGGTCGGGCAGCAGGGCCTTGAGGAACTGGATGGGCACGATCTCCTGACCGTTGAAGTTGACCGGGGTGGTGGACAGCATGCCCACGTCCTCCAGACAGCGCATGTGGTCGAGGTAGCTCTGGCCGAAGGTCATAAAGAAGCGGATGCGCTTTGCCTCGGGGATGTTCTTGGCCAGAGACTCGATCTCCTCGTGGTGGAGCAGGTACATATCCTTCTGGCCCACCTGATCAAAGTTGTACTCCCGCTTGATGCTCATGGCCGGGATCTCCACCCAGTGGCCGTTCTCCCAGTAGCTGCCGGGGGCAGAGACCTCGCGCAGGTTGATCTCAGGGTTGAAGTTGGTGGCAAAGGCATAGCCGTGGTCGCCGCCGTTGCAGTCCAGAATGTCGATGGTGTCGATGGTGTCGAACTCGTGCTTCTTGGCGTAAGCGCAGTAAGCCTGGGTCACGCCCGGGTCAAAGCCGCTGCCCAGCAGGGCGGTCAGGCCGGCCTCCTCAAACTTCTTGGCGTAGGCCCACTGCCAGCTGTAATCAAAGTAGGCGGAAAAACCGGCCTCCTTGCAGCGCTTCTCGTAAATGGCGCGCCACTCCGGGTCATCGGTGTTCTCAGGCTCGTAGTTGGCGGTGTCCATGTAGTTCACGCCGCAGGCCAGGCAGGCATCCATGATGGTCAGATCCTGATAGGGCAGGGCGATGTTCATCACCAGATCGGGCTGGTAGCTCTTGATGAGGGCGATGACCTCATCCACATGGTCGGCATCCACCTGTGCGGTGGTGATCTTGGTGGTGGTCTTGGGGGCCAGCTCGGCGGCCAGCTTGTCGCACTTTGCCTTGGTGCGGCTGGCGATGCAGATCTCGGTGAACACCTCGGGGACCTGGCAGCACTTGTGGATGGCAACGGAGGCCACGCCGCCGCAGCCGATGATCAGAACTTTGCTCATGTCGGTTACTCCTTTATCTGTAAAGTTGTCTTTTTACGGTCTGTCCTTATACCTGAAAGCCCGGCCAGCCTTTGTCCAGTGCGATCAGCAGCTCCCGCAGGACCTTGCAGGCTGTGGCCGTGGAAACGCCGGTGGTGTCCAGCGTGGGGGCCAGCTCGTTGAGGTCCGCACCCACGATGTTGGCCTTGGTCACGGTGCGGATGGCCTCCAGCAGCTGCAAAAAGCTCACGCCGCCGGCCTCCGGGGTGCCGGTGCCGGGGAAGCAGGAGGGGTCCAGGCAGTCGAGGTCGATGGTCAGGTAAACGGGCACCTTGCTGGCACAGAGCTGCTCGGTGAGCTGGGTAAGGCCCGTGAAATCGAACTTGTGCATCTCGGTGTGGGCAGCCGCGAATTCAAACTCGGTGCGGTCACCGCTGCGGATGCAGAACTGGTGGATGCGCCCGTCGCCGATGAGGTCATGGCAGCGGCGCAGGACACAGGCGTGGCTGAGCTTTGCACCCAGATAGTCGTCCCGCAGGTCGGCGTGGGCATCAAAGTGGACGATGTGGAGGTCGGGGTACTTTTCCACCATGGCCCGCACGGCACCCAGCGTGACCAGATGCTCGCCGCCCAGCAGGAGCGGGAACTTGCCGTCGTGCAGGATCTCTGCCGCGCGGCTCTGGATGTCGGCCAGTGCGCTCTCGCTGGAGCCGAAGCAGAGCTCCAGGTCGCCGCTGTCGAAGATGTCAAAATCGGTCAGGTCGGCGTTCTGGTAGGGGCTGTAAGTCTCCAGACCGTAGCTTTCGTGCCGGATGGCAGCCGGGCCGAACCGGGCCCCCGGGCGGTAGCTGGTGGTGGAATCGTAGGGGGCACCGTACAGCACGATGCTGGCGGCACGGTAGCTGCTGTCGCAGCCGATAAAGGTTTCAACGTTGGGGTAAAGCATCAGTGTTCCTCCACTTCCCGCAGCATCTCCTCCAGAAAAGCCGGCAGGTAGAATGCTCCGATATGCAGTTTGGTGGTGTAGTACCGGGTGCGCATGTTCAGGGCCTTCCAGGCAGTTGCATCCAGATCATCGATGGGGTGGTACTTCTTGCTGGCAAAGCCGAACAGCCAGTAGCCCGCCGCAAAGGTGGGGATGTGGGCCTGATACACCCGGCTGATGGGGAAGGTGGAAGCAATGCGTTTGTGGCTGCGCTGCATGGCGTTGGCATCCTCGGCGTAGAAGGGGCTGCCCTGCTGGTTGACCATGATGCCGTCCTCTTTCAGGGCGTTG
>OJQT01000161.1_pt1 | contig 39996 bp, 45 predicted proteins | sample 1598771 | NCBI WGS metagenome assembly OJQT01 (sample SAMN03922517, study PRJEB24848) | human gut metagenome | isolation source: stool sample | host: Homo sapiens | place: Germany | collected 2010-02
ATCCAATACAACCCGAACCTTTCGACCAAAGAACAGATGAAGGTGATGCTGCACGAGATACAGCATATCATCCAAAGAACAGAAGGTTTTGGGAGAGGGGGAAGTGTGGAGTTCTCCAAAAGGTACTTGTTTAACCGGGCGTACGATTACGCAAAAGCGCTACCTTCCTATCAAAATATGCAAACGCCGGAGCAGCGAGAGCAGTTTGTGATCGATCTGATCGCTGCTCAAAGCCGATCAGGGGACCTTGAGGGAGCGGCCGAAGGAGCTTACCGCAATCTGTTCGGGGAAATTGAGGCGCGCAATACCGCCAACCGCCAGCCGTTAGATCATCGAGGGAGAAAGCTGTCATCACCGGCAAACCCGAAGGGAAGCATTGCCGTCACCGACTGGCGCGCGGAGAACGAACGCTACCGGAAGAACATGGAAGAAATTGAAGGAGCTATTGCTTCTTCCCAGCAGACGCCATATAATCAGGATAAAGGAGGCAATCTGTATGACGAAGAAAGAAGTTTACGAAGCGCTGATGGACGATTTGTTGGGGGACGGGATGCAATACGACGAGAACTACAAACATCCTCCGATGAGCGGGATGGAGTGGATGGAAATGACGAGAGAATTCTTCAAACTGGAAAAAGAAGTAATGAACAACCCGGAAGCGGCGCAGGAAGAATTTACGACGGAGAACAAGGCGCTGATGGATTGGGTCGAGGAGATAAAAATATTTTACGACCTGAAATAGACCAGTCACACCTGCAACTGAAAGACCCCGCCGAAGGCACGCCAGAGTATGCCGAGATGCTCTCTAAGTGGGGAGCGATCAAGCCGGGGCACAGCCCCTTCCGACACATTGAAGTGCCAAAAAAGACCTCCAGAACGAAAAATGTGCGGCAGTTCGTCCGGACAGTGCTCGAATCGAACGCGATTTCGGACGATATGGTAACGGATATTCAGGAATCCGTTGTGAATGAAGCAATGTCCTACATGCCAATTTCCGACAAGCAGGCACAGGAAACAGCAAAGAAGCTTTTAAAATCCGGGATGGATAAAGCCTGGCGGCGGTGGAATGCAATTGTTGACGGCGACAGTATGCCTCAAAAGAGCGATATCGCCCTTGGGGAATACCTGCTGCGCACAGCTGCGGAGAACGGGGACAAAGCAGAGGTGGTGCGCTTGACGGCGGAGATTGCCGAGTTTGGCACGCGAGCGGGCCAGAATGTGCAGGCGCTCTCCATGCTGAAAAAGATGAGCGGAGTCGGTCAGCTCGTCTATGTGCAGCGCACGGTGGAAACGATCAACAAAGATTTGCTCAGGCAATTTAAGGGAAAAGCTTTCGGCGAAGTGACGATCAACGAGAAGCTTGCGGAGAATCTGGCGAACGCAAAAACGCCAGAAGAAGCGGATGCCGCTGCAATGGAAATCTACAAGGATGTCGCCGACCAACTACCGCCAACGTGGATTGACAAATGGAATGCTTGGCGCTACCTTTCCATGCTTGGCAATCCGAAAACGCACATCCGAAACATCTTGGGTAATGCGGTGTTCGCTCCGGCTGCCCGACTGAAAGATGCAATCGGGGCAGGGATTGAGGTTGCGGCAATCAAGGATGGAGAGCGGACGAAAGCAGTCGCTCCAAAACAGGAGTATAAAGAGTTTGCAAAGAAAGACTTTGAACAAATGCAGGATATCATCAAATCCGGTGGCAAAATGAACCCCGCCGATGTTATCCGCGATCAGATGACGATCTTCAAAAACAAAACCCTGGAACGCTTGCGAAAGAAAAACTTTGAGCTTATGGAACTGGAAGATGGTTGGTTCCTGAAAAATCACTATCAGGCTGCTTTGGCGCAGTATCTGCAGGCAAATAAAGTAAATCTTTCCGAGATCAGCGAAGAGCAGCTGAATAAAGCCCGAGCCTATGCGGTAGAGCAGGCACAAAAGGCGACGTTCCGTGACACCTCGCCAGTGGCCACTGCAATTCAAAGAGCATCCGATGCCAACAAAGTCTTAAGCTTGATTGCAGAAGGCGTGCTTCCTTTCAAGAAAACGCCGATCAATGTTTTAAAACGCGGCGTGGAATACAGCCCTGCCGGCCTTTTATATACCCTGAGCCGTGGAAGCATGCAGTTAAAACGCGGAGAAATTACCGCATCACAGTACATTGATGGCTTAGCTTCTGGGCTGACTGGTACAGGCCTTACAGCGCTTGGCGCGCTTCTCTATAGTTTAGGCTGGGTATCCGGCGGTTTCAGCGACGACAAGGAGGACGAATTTGCCAAGCTGCAGGGGCGACAGGAGTATGCCATACGCATCGGAGATAAGACCTACACCATCGACTGGATGGCTCCGGCTGCAATTCCGTTTTTTATCGGAGTAGAGTTGATGGCGGCTCTCAAAGGCGAGTATGATGATGTTCCATCCCGTGCGATTATTGATGCGCTCACCAATATCGCAGAACCCATGTTTAACCTCTCCATGCTGGACGGGCTGAACAATACGATCAATACAGTTTCCTTCTCAGATAATAAGCTAACTGCGATGATGCAAGAAGTCCTGACCAGCTACTTTATGCAGGCAATTCCATCAGTATCTGGGCAGGTGGCGCGCACAGCCGATAAAACACGCAGACGGACATATATTGATAAAAATAGTTGGATTCCCGAATCCGTGCAGCGTGCTTACCAAAAGCTTTTCAACAAGATCCCCGGCCTTTCCTTCCTGAACCAGCCCTACATTGACGAATGGGGCCGAGAGGATACGACACAGAATATTGTGGTAAGGGCTTTTGAAAACTTCCTATCTCCCGGCTGGTTCTCCGAAATCAAAACATCCGATATGGAGCAGGAACTCCAACGGCTGTACGAAACCACCGGAGAAAACGGTGTGCTGCCGGGCTATGCGGCGAAGTACATCACCGTCAATGGCGAGAAAATCAACCTCACTGGCGACGAATACACGCTCTTTGCCTCTACGCGCGGCATGACTGCCTACAGTATTATCAGCGAGATTGTGAGCTCAGAGGAATATGCCAATATGAGCGACGGCCAGAAAGTAAAGGCAATCAAGGACGCCTTTGAATTTGCTGGTGCTGCTGCGAAGGCCGCTGTATCCGACTACGAACTTGACGGATGGCAGCAGGACGCGAACGAGGAAAATCAGAAGGAAGGAACCTCCATCGGCGAAATCATAGCCCACCGAGCGGCGACGAATGGCGCGGTACCAGAAATTGCTTCCATCCTTCAGAAAGAAGGGGCGGAGGCCGCCCAGGAGAAACTCGACCGTATGATGAAGGCTTGCGTTTCAAGGGACGAGATGAAGGATCAGAAAGGCAATGTGAAATCAGCGATCACCAGAGCATATAAGAAGCAATACATAAAATACCACGATGCGGGAGATGCAGAAGGAATGCGAAAGATCCGGCAAGAGATGATGCAGTTGCGCACGCCGGTTGGGAAGCTATATACGATGAAGGACTTCCGCAATTGGATCAATTAAAAATTAAAGCGCAAAGTGGGGGGAGAAATCCCCTCACTTTTGTTATGCTCAAAAATAGATAGAGAGGTGGTCAAATTGCAGGAAATCAGGCACCAGTTTGCGTTAGACATTAAAAGAGACGGCATACAAAAAATCGTGCACATGCGGCAGGGCGATATCCAATCGCAGCGGATTGTTGTGCAATTTTTCTCCGGCGCGTTGGCCTATGATATGGCAGGTGTTGCCTCTGCTACCCTTCGCGCAAAAAAACCGGACGGGAACATCCTATTCAACAGCTGCACAGTGACAGATCTAGGCGTGGAATACTTGGTGACGTCGCAAACGATTGCCGCCGTGGGTGATGTGGAATGTTTGATAACGTTTTACGGCCTATCCGGAGAAGTGCTCGGCACACCGCGCTTTCTGATTGAGGTGGAAGAAAAGATTTATGCCGATTCAGAAGTGGAATCCACCAATGAATTTACCGCCTTGCAAACCGCTATGGTTGACAAAGCTGAGATCGAAGGATATGAGCAAAGCGCGGCGACGTCGAGCACCGATGCGGCAACCAGCGCAGCGGCGGCCCAGAAATCCGAAACCCAAGCAGCCGCAGCGCTACAGGAGCTGAAAGATAGGATTGCGGCCGGGGACTTTAAGGGCGAAAAGGGAGAGACCGGCGCCATAGGGCCGCAGGGAGAAAAAGGTGAGAAGGGAGATACGGGACCACAGGGGGAAATGGGGCCCCAAGGGGAAAAAGGAGAGCCAGGGGGCATCGGGCCGCGAGGGCCGAAGGGCGAGCAAGGCGACACGGGCGATACCGGACCGCAGGGGCTAAGAGGGCCACAGGGGGAAAAAGGCAACACGGGGGACACCGGGCCGAAGGGAGAACAGGGCCCGCACGGCGAGCAAGGCCCTCAAGGCGAGCGGGGACCCGCTGGCCCGCAAGGAGAAACAGGTCCGCAAGGACCGAAGGGCGAGGATGGAACCAGTTTCACTCTGCTGGGCCTATATGCAACGATTGAGGATTTGCAGGCAGCACACCCGATCGGCAGTGCAGGAGATGCATGGGCGATCGGTACGCAGGCGGAAAACGTTGTATACCTATGGGACACGGAGAAGAACGCATGGGCCAATATTGGCGGGATCAAGGGGCCCAAAGGAGACACGGGGGACACTGGCCCCCAAGGAGAACAAGGCCCTGTCGGCACCCAAGGCGAGAAGGGAGATACCGGGCCACAGGGGCCAGCTGGCGAGAAAGGTGATCCCGGAAAACAAGGACCAGCAGGCCCGCAGGGGAATCAGGGAGAGCCCGGCGCAACCGGCGCACAGGGGCCGGCCGGCACAGATGGGTATACACCCATAAAAGGCGTGGATTATTGGACGTCAGCGGATATTGAAGAGATCAATGCATACACAACGAGCCTTCTGACAAACAAACAGGACAAACCGTCGCAGATCAACGCAGGCACAACAATCACGCTGGCCGACAATACAGAATATCGTCTGAGCAATGTGTCCTCGCTGACAATCTTCTATCCCACAGGCAATTTTGAGTGCTGGCTGTCTATCACCACAGCCGCATCCGGCGCGATCACGATTACGCTGCCGGATTCCTCATATGCCAGTTCTGCGCCCACATTTACGAACAGCGACACATGGGAAGTATCAATCAAGGACGGTACCGTAATTGCGGTCAAGGTGGTATGAAGTATGAAAAGAAGACGTTACATGATGACTGCCCTCGGACATAGCAATCCGCCACCGGAATTGACGCCTGTTACGGTTGCCTACATTGATTTTACCCAAGAATCAGGCGCAGTGAGCGGGGGAGACATTATTAACGGGGGGCTATATCGCATTGAGATGCAACAAGACAGTTTGTGGTTAAAAGTACCTGATATTAGCGGCGGTCCACCATGCTTGCTCCGTCTCCTGTCCCGTATCCGGTGCGAAAATGAAGGGATTTATATTCCAACTCCCAATGCTGGACCGTATCAGGCAACATTGACGCGAATAGGTAACCCGGCAAATGCCAGATTGCAGCAGGAGGTTACAGCAACATTATACAATCCGGAGGGCGAGGCATTTGCAACGGCTACCGCATATGATACGCGCTTAGATACAGACGGGGAGTATACGTTAGCAATACCGGGTCTGGAGGTACAATATCCCGAAGTAACTTTGGAAATATATATGCATCTAGTGGAGGGAGCAAGTAGTAATACGACAAAGATTCGAACTTGCACACTTGATTATTTAACCTGACCAGGAATTTTTAGGAGGCGAAATGGTGTACGCAAAATTAAGATTGGGCGGCCTGGAGTTGGCCCCCAACCCGTTAAAAACAGAGCGTGGAGATGTTTTCACAAACGACCCAGAGATTTTTGCGGCGAATGGATATAAGCCAGTTACGTTTTGCCCATACCCTGAAGACGGAAAATATTATGAATCCGTATGGTATGAGACGGATGAGGCGATCATGCAGGCGTGGAAGGAAAAAGAGCCGCCTCCCGCAACTGCACGCGACCTGTTGAACATTATAACGGGGGGTGCATGACATGGTTACAACAGTGGAAGAGGCACGCATATTCCGAGCCAAAATCGAAGCCTCAGCTATGCATCTGCCAGATGCAGAAGCATTGAAATGCATGGAACTGTTCCCGCAGTGGACAGGTAACCAGGGTTATCAATCCGGAGCTCTCTGTCGGTATCAGGGCATGCTGTATCGTTGCTACAACCCGATTGCTGCGAATCCTACATGGACACCCGACGTTACTTCAGCGCATTGGGAGGTAGTGCGGCCAGATCGGGCCGGCACAAAGGATGATCCAATTACCGCAGCCGAAGGGATGCGGTATTACAGAGGATTTTATTATATGGATGGAGAAGGGCTGTATTTGTGTACCCGGGACGATACAAACGGTGCAGGGACAGTTTTGCAATACCTGCCTTCCCAGCTCTCAGGTATCTATTTTGAAGCGGTGGAAGCATGAGTTTCTTTTTTGCTGCGGCCGTTATTCTTCATATTCTAGTCATTTCCTTATTGTAATGGCCGGAAATATATAAAAACGAGGAGAATGATCATGTCAAACAAAACAAACACAGGGCTTGTAAACTACGCCAAGGTGCAGGTTGGGAATCCATATTGGTACGGGACCTTTGGTCAGACAGCGACGGAAAGTTTGCTCACGCAAAAAATGAAACAGTACCCTGCTCAGTTCACCGGCAGCCGCCCGTCGACGGCGAGAAGCAAGCACCTGGGCAAACGGGTGCATGACTGCTGCGGGCTGATCAAGGGCTATCTGTGGAGCGATACGACCACAAGTACACCGAAGTACAACGCGAGCCAGGACGTCAACGTCGGAGGGATGTTGCAGCGCTGCAAGACGCGAGGCGCGATTAAGACGATCCCGGAAACACCGGGCGTGCTAGTATTCCGCGGCACGTCTCACGTTGGCGTGTACATTGGGAACGGCAGTGTGATCGAGGCCAAGGGGTTTGATTATGGTGTCATCCGCAGCGAGCTGGCCAAGGGTGACTGGGATCGTTGGGGTAAGCTCGATTGGATTACATACGAGACATACGAGTCAGCCACGAAGGAACCCAAGCCGGACGCCGGCAAAATTGAGGAGGGCGATCTCGTCACGGTTAGTGGCGTTGGCGCGGCCTCCAGCTCCGGGGCAGGGGCAAAAACAAAGAAGTTCAGCGGCCAGAAAATGTGTGTTGTGAAGGTTGCCAAAGGCGCTGCCTACCCCTATGCCTGCTCTACTATCCTGACGGCAACCAGCGCGGCGCAGGCCACGGGCTGGTTCACAGCGGCGAGCGTCGGAGCAGCTTCCGGCGGATCGTCTGCCCCATCCAATCCGTATGCGGCGGGGCGCAAAATCGCGCTCAAGGATGCGCCGCTGTACACATCAGCGACCACTGGAAAGGTCACTCGCAAGCTTAGCGGCACCTACTATCTATACGATGGGCAGGCATTCAGCGGCAGGTATCGTGTTACTCCGCGAGCAGACATGGTTGGGAAAAAGCCGGTGGGCAGCAATGTGACCGGATATATCCCCAAATCCTATATCAAGTGAGGGGACAAGCCGATGGGAGAAACCGTTATCGTCGCGCTAATCACCGGAGGCTGCGCGCTGCTGGGATCCGTGATTACGGTATGGGCGTCCGGAAATAAAACGATTTATCGAATTGCCCGCGTTGAAGAAAAGGTGGATCGACTCGAAAAGAAAGTAGATGAGCACAACCGCTTGCAGGAGCGAATGGGAATCGTGGAGCAGTCTACAAAGTCAGCGCACCATAGGATCGACGAGCTGAGAAAGGAGCGGTGAACATGTTTGTATCGATCCCGATTGCAATTATCTCGTTTGTGACGTGGCTGCTGTCGCAGCTGATCCGTTGAGGAAATGAACTCAGCCGACGAGTGGGCGGAGGGCAGAAATTAAAATTTGGAGGTAAAAACATTATGGAATATCGCAAAAAACCCGTTGTTGTGAATGCTTGGGACTGGTTAGGAGAATACAATCCCGACGAGATGCCGGAATGGCTTGCCGAAGCGCTTGCAGATGGAACTGTCACAATTAAAAATCCCGGTGAATCCAATACCCAGATGATCATCAAGACGCTGGAGGGCGATCATACTGCCAACCCGCATGACTACATCATCCAAGGCGTGGTCGGGGAACTGTATCCCTGCAAGCCGGAGATTTTTAATGCGACCTACGAGATAGTCAATCTGGACGATGACGACGTGCCATCAGAAACCTTGATGGCGAATCCTGGTGCTAGCGACACGGTGCCCGAAAAAGTCAAGATCAAGGCCGACACCATCATCCGCACAATTGTGTTGGCCTTGGCTCTCATCAATCAGATCCTTGCCGCAGCCGGGTACAACCCGCTGCCGATCGAGGATGCAACGGTATACGAGTTGGGTAGCCTGTTGCTCACCCTGGGCGCGTCGCTCTGGGCGTGGTGGAAGAACAACTCGTTCACGAAAAAGGCAATTCAGGCCGATGAAGAACTGCGCGACAAAAAGGATTGAATAAGTTTTAATTTTTGGAGGTTGCTAACACGTTGCTGACAAATTGTCTTTGAAACGTCGTACCTACGTTCACAAGTCATGCCTGGGGGTCAAGAGGCCGTGAGTTCAAGTCTCGCCACTCGGACCATGCGGAAGGCCCTGAAACAACGTACCTATGTTGTTTCAGGGCTTTTTCTTATGCTTTTTAATTGTTCCAAATCCGTATTAAAATCCGTGTAAAATAGTCTATTTTTTGCAGGTTGCTAACACGTTGCTGACACAGTGCCTTGACTTTCAGGCAAGTAGTTCCACGGCTTCTCGGAGTTCCTCGATCTCGACGTGCGTGTAAACTTTATCTGTCACATCGCCAGAGGCGTGGCCTACAATGCGCTTCACCGTCAGTTTATCCGCCCCGGCACGGTGTTCCATGCTAATGAAAGTATGGCGGGTTGCGTGTGGAGTAAGTTTACGAACGCCGAGCTGCTCGAGAGCGGGGTAGTAGCAGTTTTCACGGAAATAATTCGCTGTATAAGGGATAAGTTCAATATGCTTGTTGCCTTGCTTTCCTACAGCTTTCTCTCGACAGAAGATCGTGGGGCCGCCCTTCGCAAGCCAGCGGTCTACATACGGTTGGATTTTGGGATGGATCGGGACAATACGGTTGCGGCCGGCGTCTGTTTTCAGCCCACCGCGCAAGGTACGTTCAACCGGATCATAGGAAAAAGGTGTCAGTTCCAAAAATTCCGTGATGCGCCAGCCGGTGTAGCACAGGATCAAAATCAAGTCGGCGTAGGGAATTCCGTTTGCTGCGCCTTTTTCTATTTTTTTGACTTCCAGATCAGTGAAGGCCTCCTTTTTTGGTGTGTCGTTTTTCGGCAGCACGATGAAGGAGGCATAATTTTTATTGATGATATCGTTCTGCATAGCGTAGCTTTCCAACTGCGTACAAAGAACTTTGACCTGGTGCAGCTTGGAATAGGATGCGTTGAGGCCGTCGATAATTGCCTGAAATTCGCCCGTGCGAATGTCTGCGACGCGGCGATCATATAACGGGGCCAGATTCTTCCACGCGGCGTTATAGCCGTCTTTGGTGGATTTATCAAGGGTTTGATATTTGACAGTTTTCCATTCGTCGCGCAGCTCTTGGAGGGTCATCTCAGCCTTCGCTGCAGGAGGCGCGATATGCCACTGGGAGAGCGCGAGCATTGCCTCTTTCCGAGTTTCAAAATAGCCGATTATGTCGCGTTTTATTCGACTACCGTCGCGCTTCGCGGGCCCGGCGGCGCACCATGGTTTGCGCCGGTGGCCGGAGAGTTTATAGACGGTTCCGTAGCCGTTAGGATTTTTCATGTTGCTGCATCTCCTCAATTTGCTGCTTCACATATTCATCCGGCGATATGTTTGTGCATTTAATCTGTAAGTAGGTTTCCAAAGTATCTTCCATCCGCGCCCTCAACGAGTAATAATTCACCAAGTCGGGATATTCCTGCTCAAATCGATCTACGGCTTCTAATGTCCATTGAACTTCCCGCGGCATCCATAATGCCAAACAGAGATAAATGAGGAGGACAATTATAACAGTGATAAGATAGGCGGTCGTCATTGGACGATCTGTCATTGCTTCGTAAACGCAAAGCGCAGTTATTACAGGGCTCATGAGGCAGAGAAAAGCGTTGAATTTTAAATCATTTTCATACGGAATTAGTTTAATGTTTCGATCTCCTATGCTGAATCCCGCATAGATTATAACGTATGCAAGCGCAATGAGGCCGGGGCCTATAAAAGCCGCCAATGGAGCTGTTAAAATTATGTCCAACAAGTCTCGCAGCTTCGCCTCTATAGCCCACTCTCCGCGTCCGTTCGCATAAACCAAAAGCGGAAAAGCGAATCCGATCGCCCAGTCAATCAGAACAATAAAAAACATGAATATTTTCTTTGCTTTTTTTACCTTTTCCATACAGATCTCCTCAGTATATTATCAAATAAGAATAATGGAAAAAACTCTACTACTCTATATAACGAAAAAACGCCAAATGTTGTACTTACCCATGAAAGTTTTTGTATTTTTTAAACTTTTCTACCTTTTTCACAAGACAAAGTCCGAATGTTTGTATAATATTTCAAAGGCTTGGCAAACTGCAGTTTGCCCAAAATATGAAAGATATCTGTTAATATTTTACTTGTGGATGACATTCACACTTTTTACATATGAAGCGTAAGCAATGCAATAATAGCCCGAGGAGGGTGTTATTGTGTATATTGTACGCTTAAAGCTCAAAGCAATCCGGAAAGAAAGAGGATACAGTACGAGAGAACTTGAAAAGCGCTCCGATGTGAGCCGCATGCGTATTGAAGCGCTGGAGAAGGAAACAAACGTGAATATCAAAACCTCTACCTTATGTAAATTGGCAGAAGCTCTGAATGTGCATCCGAATGAACTGATCACCTATACTTATGTTGAGGGGGATATCAATGAGACACCATGAACCGACAGTAGAGCTACATAATTTTGACCCGAATGAAGTTTTCTTGAAAAAAATCGCTCAAAACCTTTCGCGCGCAAATAACGCTGAGGCTGCCGTGATGGCCTTCGGAGAGGAATTAAAAGTTATCAGCAATAATATTGGAGATGATCTCCAGAGCAAGCTTTTGCCGGTCGGTAAGAGCGTTTAAATCAATGTGCAGATCCGAAACAAGCTTTTTTAACATTTGATATATTTCTTCTTCTTTCGCCCCCGAACTGGTTGCGACCGGTTTGGGGGTGTTTCTTACTTCCTGAAGTTCGTCATTAAGATTCGATACGCCGTATATATCACATAGAGCAAGAAACGTATCTGCATCTGGCTGACGATGACCGCTTTCCCAACTATAAATTGTTTTATCTGACACTACAATTTTCCTTTCAGAGAGTTTGTCAACTACTTCTTTTACGCTCATGCCAAGAGCCTTTCTCTTACTTTTAAGAAATAAATAGGCCACATTTCCCATAAATAAACCTCCTTCATTATTTGAGTATATGTTTACAAATAGGTGAAGTCAAGAAAAAATTCTACATTTCGCGGAAATAAATCGAGAAATTCTATTGACATGCTGCGAAAAGTAGAATATACTTCAAATGGATTCTACGAAACGCAGAAATGAGGTGATAGAAATGACAACGTGCGAGAACCTTAAAAGAATTATTAAAGGACGCGGAATTACCTATTCGCACATTTCCAAAGTCACAGGAATACCAGTTGATGCAATTTCTAGCTCCTTGAACGGGAAGCGTGTGTTGAAAGCCGACGAGTTTATCTCAATATGCACAGCACTGCACATAGACATGGATGCTTTCAGAAAATCTCCAAAGTCCGCATAAAAATTCCCCCACGGTGGGGGCCGTGAAAAGAAAGGATGGTTACCTGAAACACCAAATGATAAGCGCGATGATCACAGCCACAATGATCACAGATACAGGGAGCAAAAGAATAAAGAATGACGAGCCTAAACGGTGATGTGTTCCGACACGCCTTGGAGATTTCATCAATCTATATAAAACGATCCCGAATATGCCAAGGGACAGCAAGATTAACAAGCCTGCGACAAATTTTCTGCCTGCAAAAGGCTTGTTGGAAGCTTCTGTTACCGGATGCCAAACAGATTTTGCTGAGCTTTCTTCCTGTGTTTCTTCCTCATACCAGGCATCGGTGTAATCCATTCCTGCGGTCTTTTCTAAGTTTTCTTCATAGTTGGAATCAAACGGGCAAACGCCGTCTGGATGCCCGTGCGCAGGAAAACCATGATGATAATGATACATCCCCATCTGATGGTCATAATGGCCGCCCCGTGAATCAGTACGGCCCGAATGCCCAAAAACCGTCAAGGGGAGCAACGTACAGAACAGCAGCGCACAGGCGGTTATAGCGGCACATTTTTTGCACAATCGCATGCTCTCAATCCTTCCCTATTAACTTTCTATTTTTAACCCGCGCGAGCGGGTATGGCAGAAGCGCGAAATCTGTGATTTCACGCTGATTCTAGCACAATCTTACCACGATTTGGACTTCATGTAAATAAACAAGAGGTGATCTACGTGCCCGAATATACCGACGAATACATACTCTCCCTGAAAACCGTATCCGTGAACGTCGCTGCAAAATATCTCGGCAAACCGAACACGTTCGTCTATTGGGGTTTGCAGGACGGCGTGCTGCCGATTGGTACCGCCGTGAAGCAGGCAAAGAAATGGACGTATGACATCCGGCCGCAGCTACTCTACAACTACAAGCACGGGATCCGACAGGCGCCCGATCAACTGCTCAAGGAAATGGCGGAAACCATGCAGGAGGTTGTTGAGCAAGCAGCGCAGGTGTGCAAGGCGCTCGCTGCTCTGCAAGGAACAAAAAACGTAGAAGGGGAGGCGGCCGCATCGTGAACATCATCGCCATCGTCGAAGCCCTTCTCGGCCTCGCCGCCGTCGCACTTTGCGCCGTGGCCTGCTGGCGAGAGGACAAGCTCATCGCCTGGGAAGACAAGCACCTGCTGCCGCTGGCTCGGCGCATCCGCAAAACTATCCTGCATCGATCGCGCGAAAGGACTGCAAGCCGATGACCGCCAAACGCCGTACACCAAAAACCAAAACAAAGCCCTGTGCAGGCTGTGCACACTACCGGTCGGAAACCGGATCACGCGGCGGCAAAGAAATCTGCCATTACATCCTCGACACAGGCGAGCCACGCGGCTGCCCACCGGAGGAATGCGATAAGCGGACAACGCAATTACCGCAAAAGCCGTCATTTGAAATGCCGTTTGATCATGATGGATACGAGTTACGCCGCGCGATGCGCTTTGGCGACAAAGAGCGCGCGATCTTCGCACGCAGAAAGGAGATACACACCCCATGAGAAAACCACCCGCCCCCTGGACCCCGCCTTGCCCGCGGGAAGTCTACGTCGTACATACCGGCCTGACCAGTTTTAATGTTAAAGAACGTAAATACAGCAAATCCCCGGAGGATACTCTCATCCCTGTTGTCACCCTGACCGCGCGCGGCCCGGTCACAGCGGAGAGCGCCCACCGGGAGGCGATGCAGATCGCCCGGGACTATGTCCGACGCGGCACAGCGGACAGCGTGGTGGTATCCGCCGCCCGGACGGCCGGCGTGCAGCGCATCTGCCTGTATGTCCGGGAGACGCTCTGCCCGGAGGCGGCGTCATGACCTGCCCGGTATGCGGCGGAAGGCCCGCGGGCGCGCAGGTGTGGGTACACTGTCCCAAGGTACAGGCTGCGATCTGCATGGATCACTGCTACAGTGGCTGCCAGTACCACGATACCACCGCGAGCGTCGGCCACTGCAAATACCGCGCCTGCCTGCTGGACAAGCGCAAAGTGCTTGATGCCGCACTCGATGACGGGGAGGAGGAGCACTCATGCGCCTGATCTGGAGCTTCCACCGCGGCGAACTCGCCCTGCTGGAGGATGCGCCGCTGGCGGGGGATTCCGATTACGGGATCAAGCCTCCGGTTTATCTCGCCGTAGAAAACTGCCGCGCATCTGCAGCAATCCCCGGCGTGTATCAATACAACGAGCTGCTGGAACGCTCGGGCAACCTGATGATCGTCTGGAATCGTCTCGAAAGCGCGTGGGAAGGCGCGATGCGGCGAAAAATCGGGGACGAGCTGGAGCGGCAGGGGCGTAATCGATACACCGGAGAAAAAACATCGAAAGGAGCATAACCATGGCATTTGAACAGAAGGACGAGCTTTACCGGGTGATCGTTCGGGATCCGAAGCTCCCGCCGGAGGAACTGGCGAAGCATCACAAGGATCTATCCACAGCGGAGACCAAGCTATACGTGAAAGCGTATGCGGCCCTGGACGGCGCGGAGATCATCGTCAAAAAGTGCCCAGATGGTACATATTGCATCTGGGACTGGACCGAAAACGCCGATGCGCAGGTCCGCGACGCTTACTATGCAATCGAGCAAGACCGGGTATTCAGCGCATATTTCGGTGCGTATTGCGGCGACCGAGAAGGCTTTGAGAGGGCATGGGAAGAAGGCTGGGCGATCAAAACCGAAATCACGCTTGCAGAGGATTTCTTCGAGATCATCGAAAAACTCTGAGAAAGGAGGAACAACCATGCTCACCGAAGAAACTGCCATCAAACTGATCCTCCAAGAACTCGGCGCATCGCCCAATGCACTCCGGACGACTGGGGTACACAATGGTGAGATCAAAATGTATTTGGTCCACATGGGGCGCTATGACGTCAGAGTTACCGCATGTGATAAGGAAACCTTGCTCATGACCATTTGGCGCAGCGGCCAAAGCATCAGTACCTATCACAATGCGCAAACCCTGGCAGAGGACAAAACCCGCACAGAGATCGAGCGCCGGGCCGCATATGCAGAAACCGTCCGCAATGCAATCTTAGGAATGGGTTTGGAAGGCTGCCGGGAATTGATCGACGCCTGGCAGGATTTCTGCCGAGATGAACATGCGGTAAATACCAAAAATAACAATACATAAAAAATGGTCTGATCTCAGCAGCCACTGAGATCAGACCTCATAAAACAGCAGGGCTTCCCGCCCACACTTTACATATATAGTATAGCATTTTTGTGGCGGGAAGTCAATTTTTTTCGGGCGCCTGCGGGCGCCAATGCGGCTTGCTCACAGTATTAACACTCCGACAGCAAGCCTCAAAAAAAGAAAGGACGGAACGCCGCCATGTACCTACAGAAAACCTACCGGGCCGGGAAAACCATCGAAATCCAGAAGCTTGCCATCCGCCGGTATCCCCGCAGCGCACGGCAGAAGAGGCACAGCCCCACCCCAGAGGCGATGGCAGCATATAACAAAAAGCTTGCAGAAAGGGAACTGGCCCGGCTGCTCAATGAGAATTTCGGCCCGGGTGATCTGAGCATTATGGGAACCTATCGCAAAGCGGAACGCCCCACGCCGGAACAGGCGAAGAAAGATCGGGAGAAGTTTTTGCGCAAGCTTCGGGAACACTTCCGCCGTCGCGGAGAGGAACTGCGTTATGTGGCGGTGACTGCCTACGGCGAGCGCGGCGCAATCCATCATCACCTGGTGATCAGTGGGATGGATTACCGGGAGCTGCAAGCAATGTGGCCACATGGACGGGTGATTGTATCGCCGCTGGACGAAACGGGCAATTACTGGCGGCTTGCATATTACTACGTCAACCAGTTGCATTCATCTCCTCTGACCGGGGAGGAAATCAAAGGGAAGCGGTGGAGTTGCAGCAAAAACCTGCGCCGCCCGCCGCCGAAAACAGAGGTCAAGGAGGCCCGAACGTGGCGGGATGAGCCGCGACCGCTCAATGGCTACTACATAGACAAGGACAGTGTCGAAAACGGCATCTGCCCGCTAACCGGGGAGCCTTACCAGTTTTACAGGATGGTAAAAATCGCGCCGGAAAGGAGAAAGCGATGAGCGGAATACTTAACAAACCCACATTGCCACGAGCCGTTTGAGTTGGAGGAATTGCTCGCCACAAATTGGTGCAATAAGCGATATATTGAGGAGAGAAATAGCATGGGATACCTGAACGATAAGCACGGAATGACAATGATCGGTGCAACCCCTCCCGGCACCTGCCCGGAGTGCGCCGTTGCCCACGCGCCTGATCAGCCGCACAACCGGGACAGTCTATGCTATCAGTACAAATTTTATGATGTCCACGGCAGATGGCCGACATGGGAGGATGCAATGGCCCACTGTCCGCAGGAGGTAAAGGAAATATGGATAGTGGAACTGAAAAAGCGCGGCGTGAAAGTGGGCTGAGAATACCAATGACTACTTTTGACCGCATGACGACCGCCGAATACCGCGTCTATCTCCAAAGCCTTGAGAGCGGGCAATCGTCCAAACCATCCAAAAAAATCGGAGCGTTGCCCGCATCCCGTTTCGGCCGCATGTCCGCCGCGGAATACCGCGCCCTGCTCAAAGCCGAACAGCAGCCGAGCGGGCCGCAGCCCAAAGAGAAGGAAAAAACCCGAAAAAAAGCGCTCCCGCCCATCCCGACTGAGAGCGAAGAGCAGCGGGCTGTGATGGAATGGGCAGAAGCTGCGAGCGGACGGTGGCCAGAACTGCGGTTGCTCTACCATGTGCCAAATGAGGGCCAGCGGAGCATGGCCACCGGTGGGCGGCTGCGCGCGGAAGGCTTGAAAAGCGGCGTGCCGGATCTCTGCCTGCCGTCTGCGCACGGGAAATATCACGGACTGTACATCGAGATGAAGCGCACACAGGGCAGCAAGACCACGCCGGAACAGAAGGAATGGTTGGAGGCCCTGGAGGTGGAAGGATACAAAACGGCGCTGTGCAGGGGCGCGGATGCGGCGATTGAAATCATTGCGGATTACCTTGCACTGCCAAAATCGAGAAACGGAGGCGATGGGAATGACCTATGAAGAAATGGCACAGAAGCAATCCTTGCCCTATGAATTAAAGGTTATGGCGGCCCGTACACGCGCTTGGGAATTTTATAACAAAATCGTTGGAGAAGGGCACGACGTCCATGTGTCCGTAGGCGGATTGGACAGCATTACCCTGTATTGCTTTTTAAAATCGATTGGTTTGAACGTGCATGGGATATCCGTTTCCAGCTTGGAGGATAAAAGCATACAGCGGGTACATAAAGAATTAGGAATAGAGATCGTCCGGCCCTACAAAAGCAAATTGGAAGTCATCCAGGAGTTTGGATTTCCGGTTATTTCAAAGGCAAAGGCTCGCAAGATTGAACTGTTACAGCAGTCGAATTGCCCAAAGCAGACCTTTATTCACGCCATCATGACAGGGGATATGGGCAAACAGGGGAACTACAAACATAGCGACAAAATCAAGCTCCCTGATAAATGGCTGGAATTGTTCGCAGGGAATTATCAGGAACACCGGCCGGATTTGCATTGCAAAAAAGCGCCGTTCAAGGTCAGCAGCGACTGCTGCAAATGGATGAAAGAACTGCCCTGCGACAATTGGGCGAAGGAGCATGACAGTTATCCCTACCTCGGATTGATGGCGAGTGAGGGTGGACAAAGGGAAATGGGGCTTGTCAAAAACGGCTGTAATTACTACGGCAAGAATTCCGTGCGCAGTTGCCCGTTTGCTCCTTTTTTGCGGCAGGATCTATTGCAGCTTGCATTAGATCTCAACGTACATGTGCCTGAAGTTTACGGCTCCATTGAGCGGGCGGAGGATGGCACACTGTTTACGACGCGGGCACAGCGGACAGGGTGCAGTATGTGCGGGTTTGGAATCCATCTCGAAAAGAGACCGCACCGGTTCGACCGGCTGAGAGAAGACAATCCAAAGGAATGGGAATTCTGGATGTATCGATGCTGTACCGATCCAGAAACCGGGGAGAAATATGGTTGGGGGAGGGTACTCGACTATATCGGCATCGAATGGGAGGATGAATATATTGACTGGAGCAAGCGACAACTCAACCTCTTTCAAGCAGGGTGACACTACGCATCCTTGGGCTCTTCGCTGGGCGCAGCGCCTTGCGAATGACATCCACCAGTCCCCGCAATTTGTTATGGAGTTAGAGCAACTGACAGCCAGAATGCCGGAAGCGCCGAGGGAAGACATGCGTACCGCCCTGTCATGGATGGTTGCAGCATATTATGAACATCTGAAGGGCCGATGGACCGAAGAGCGGACGAAAAAGCAGATCAGAGAAGCAGAAGAGCTGATGCAGAGAGGGGAGCTGATAAAGTGAGAACCTATGAAGAATTTTTACGGTCTAAAATGGAGCTTGCCCCGAAGAGCGGGTTTGAGATAGATCCGTCGGAGATCAATCCCATCTTGAAACCGCACCAGCGGGATGCGGTGCAATGGGCGGTACGCGGCGGCCGGCGGGCATTGTTCGAGAGGTTCGGCCTCGGAAAGACCGTACAGGAGCTGGAATGGTGCCGAATCGTTACGGAGCGTCAGGGAGGACAGGCCCTACTGGTGTTGCCTCTGGGCGTGCGGCAGGAGTTTACCCACGACGCGCAGGAGCTGTTGCACATTGCCCCGCCGCAATATGTCCGCACGATGGAGGAAGTCCTACAGACGGAGGGACCGCTCCTGATGACCAACTATGAGCGGGTGCGGGACGGGGATATAGACCCGTCATATTTTACAACCGCTTGCCTCGATGAGGCGGCAGTGCTGCGCTCCTTCGGGAGCAAAACCTACCAGACGTTCCTTGACAAATTTAAGGGTGTGCCGTACAAGCTCGTAGCGACGGCCACGCCCGCGCCGAACCGGTACAAGGAGCTGATCCACTATGCAGGGTATCTGGAAGTGATGGACACCGGGCAGGCCCTCACGCGGTTTTTCAAACGGGACAGCACGAAAGCGAATAACCTGACGCTTTACCCGCACAAAGAAGAGGAATTCTGGCTGTGGGTATCCTCCTGGGCGCTGTATATCTCGAAACCGTCCGATCTTGGCTACGATGATACCGGATATGACCTGCCGCCGCTGGATGTGCGTTATCACAAGCTGTGCATGGACGCCGCGCCGGTCGTTGGCAAGGATGGGCAGGAGCATTTTCAGCGGGAGGCCTCTGTCTCCCTCAAGGACGCGGCTGCGGTCAAGCGAGAGAGCATCGCCACTCGCGTGGCAAAGGCGGCGGAGATCGTCGACGATAACCCGCAGGAGCATTTCATCCTCTGGCACGACTTGGAAGCGGAGCGGCACGCGATCAAAAAAGCTCTGCCGGAAGCCGTGGAAATCTACGGCTCGCAGGAGCTCGACGAGCGGGAACGCAATACCATTGACTTTTCTAATGGGGAAATCCAACTGTTGGCCACGAAAAAGGAACTATCCGGATCAGGCTGCAACTTCCAGCGGCACTGCCACCGGGCGATTTTCGTCGGGATCGACTATGATTTTAACGACTTCATTCAGGCGATCCACCGTATTTACCGATTTTTACAGGGCGAGCGGGTTGTGATTGATATCATTTACATGGATGCAGAAAGCGAGATTCTCAGGGCTCTGCAGCGCAAATGGGCGCAATACGATGAGATGACGGCAAAGATGGCCGAGATCGTCAAACAGTACGGATTGTCGGGAACCAATATGATGGAAAAGTTGCAGCGCAGCATCGGTGTGGAGCGAAAAGAGATAAAAGGGGATCATTTCACCGCGGTGCAGAACGATTGCATTTTAGAATCGGAGCGTATGCCGGAGAACAGCATTGACCTGATTGTGACGAGCATCCCATTTTCCAACCATTATGAGTATACGGCGAGCTACAACGACTTTGGGCACAATGAGGATACAAAGCGCTTTTTTGAGCAGATGGACTATCTGTCCCCGCAGCTGCTCCGGATCCTGCGTCCTGGACGGGTGATGGCGGTACACGTCAAAGACCGGGTGCTGTTCGGCAACGCAACAGGAACGGGCATGCCGACGATGGAACCGTTTCACGCGATGTGCATTGAGCACTATATGCGCCACGGGTTTATGTACTTTGGGATGATAACGGTAATCACAGATGTGGTGCGGGAGAACAACCAGACCTACCGGTTGGGATGGACAGAGCAGTGCAAGGACGGAACAAAGATGGGCGTCGGTTGCCCAGAATACATCCTTCTCTTTCGCAAGCTGCCGACGGACCGCAGCAAAGCCTATGCGGATACACCGGTGACGCGGACAAAGGAGGATTATCCGTTGGCGCAGTGGCAGATCGACGCACACGGCTTCTGGCGCAGCAGCGGGAACCGCCGGATGACGCGGGAGGAGATCAGTGCCATGCCGATCGATCAGATCCAGCGCATTCAGAAGCAATTCTCCCGTTCGCATGTCTATGACTACATCCAGCATATCGGGTTCACAGAAGCATTGGGCGAAGCGGGAAGGCTGTCGAAAACCTTCATGACGGCGCCACCCGCGAGCTGGCACCCGGACGTATGGGACGACGTCAACCGTATGCGCACGCTCAACACGACGCAATCTGCCCGGCGGCAGCAGATGCACGTCTGCCCGCTGCAGATCGATATTGTACAGCGGCTGATTAACCGGTATTCCAACAAGGGGGACGTGGTGCTGGATCCGTTTGCAGGCCTGTTCACAGTGCCGGAGGAGGCAATTAAAATGGGCCGGGAAGGATACGGGATCGAACTGAATGTGGGATACTTTGCAGATGGTGTGGAATATTGCCGGTCAGCAGAAGCGGAGGTAGACCAGCCGACGCTGTTTGATTTCATAAAAAGCCAAAACGGGAGGGAAGCGGGTTGAAAAAACTGACGCATCTGTCCCTATTCTCCGGGATCGGCGGACTTGACCTCGCTGCCGAGCGGGCCGGCCTCCAGACGGTAGGGCAGTGCGAATTTGCAGATTACCCGTATAAGGTACTGTGCAAGCATTGGCCGGATGTCCCCAAATGGCGAGATATCCGCACGCTGACAGGGGAGGATTTTCATGCACGAACAGGATTGCGAACAGTTGACGTTCTTTCAGGGGGATTCCCCTGTCAACCGTTCTCCGTTGCCGGGAAGCGCAGAGGCGCGGAAGATGACCGTTACCTCTGGCCGGAAATGCTTAGAGTTATCAAAGAGCTGCGGCCCGCTTGGGTTATTGGAGAAAATGTTGCTGGAATCGTCAATATGGCGCTCGACACGGTGCTATCTGAATTGGAAGCCGAAGGCTACGAAACAAGGGCGTTTATTGTTCCAGCTTGCGGTGTCGATGCCCCACACCGAAGAGACAGGGTCGCAATTGTGGCTCGGCACAATGACGGCAAGCCAAACGGGAGGAAACCACTCGTTGCGATCCCCAGAGAGGATGAAGGGAAGAACGCCAAGCCCTGCGGAGTTTGTTATGATGTGGCCCACCCCGAGGGCGAAGGAATCGGGGGATTATCAGTACAGTGCAGGGAATCACAACAAGCCGATACCGACGCTTTCTGGCGCCGTAAAATTGTGGACAACTCCTACGGCCGCAGATTCGGTAGGCACATCTGGCGGGAACAATTCGCGCAGTCTCAGGACGGATGTTGGTGGTCAGTTGAACCCGACGTGGGTCGAGTGGCTCATGGGATTCCCCACCGGGTGGACAGACTTAGATGCCTAGGAAATGCGGTGGTTCCAGCACAGTTCTATCCGATTTTCAACGGGATAGCGCAAGCGGAATTACTTGGAAAGGAGGCACAAAAATGAAAAGGAAAATCTGCTATATGGCGTATAGCATCATATATACCGCCCATATCCACGCCAATGCGCTGTGCCGGTTGAGGTTCCTGGTGATCAAGGCCCTTGCAAATCCGGACTACTGGCCGGCACATCATAAATGGTGCCCTACATGCAAATATCGCTGTTTGCAGCGAGCGGGCGTTTATGAGCGGGCGCGCGAGGGCTGGGCATACTATGGCATCACAATTCCGCCCGCAGAATCCCACCAAAAAATAAAGGAGTGTAACAAATGACAACATCCAAAGAATATTGCGATGTGATCTGCGACGCTATTGATACATATGGCCGAGAGGCACAGACGGATATGTGCATTGAGGAGTGCAGTGAACTAATCAAGGCCCTACTCAAATTACGGCGCTTACCACTGGAGGAGCGGATTGCTGCAAAAGGTATGAAGGCTCTGGAAAATATCCAAGAGGAGATCGCCGACGTGCAAATCATGCTTTGGCAAATTGACTTGATGTATGGATACGGATACGTGGAAGATCAAATCGATAAAAAACTCAATCGGTTGAAAGAGCGAATCAGGGCGGATGGAAAACCAAAAGAGGAGGAGAGCGGGATTGAGTAAATATTCTTGCAAAGGTGAGGTTGCGGCGAAGTGTCCTTTCTATATCCGAGAATCTTTGCTTTCCATCACCTGCGAGGGTGAGGATGAGCAGGCGGAGTTCGCTGCAAAATTTAAAACGCAGGCAGAGAAATTGGATTGGCAAAAGAAGCGTTGTTTCCAAGTTCATCCAGACTGCCCTTTTTATCGAACTGCCGCTCAAAAATACAATTGAGTTTCAAAGTGGGGGGAAATATCCTCCCACTTTCTTTTATGATTAAATAAGAAACAGTATTTGCGAGCGGGGAAGGGGGCTGGAATGGTGGAAAATCGGGATTGGAAACGGATCAAAACCGAATACATCACCACCGACACGAGCTACCGAAAACTGGCCGCCAAATACGACGTCCCGATGTCTACCCTTACCAGAATCGCTATCAAGGAAAAGTGGGTGGAAGCCCGCGAACGGTACAAAAACAAGGTGGTAACAAAAACGGTGGAGAAAATGGCGGCAAAAGAGGCCAATAAACTGGCGAAGCTCCGCACGATGACAGATAGTATGGTTGACGTTGTGGAGGGAATTTTTAACGATCCTGAACAATTTCAGCGGCATTTGGTACAAACGCGTGATGGGCAGATTTGGGATGTGGAAGAGCGGGTTTTCAAAAAGATAGATACAAAAGCGATTAAAGATATCACTGCGGCCCTAAAGGATCTTTCTTCCGTCCTGCGCAACGTCTACGACCTGCCGACGGTGCAGGAGCAGGCTGCCATGGACAACGCGGCCTCCCGCCTGCAGCTTGACCGCGAAAAGGCGGCGGTGGGCCAAACTGACGACAGTGAAACGGGCGTGGTGATGCTCGCACCGGTGGAAGGCGATGCAGATGGCTAATATCGTTTGGCAGCCGCAGCCGAAGCAGGCGGCCTTCATGGCCCGGCCGGAGTACGAATGCCTATATGGCGGCGCGGCTGGCGGCGGGAAGAGTGACGCCCTACTGGCGGAAGCGCTACGCCAAGTGCATATTTCGCACTATCGGGCAATTATCTTTCGCAAAACGTACCCACAGTTATCAGAACTGATTGACCGCAGCCGGGCACTCTATGGCCCAGCGTTCCCCCGCGCGCGGTACAACCAGACGGAGCACTGCTGGACTTTCCCTAGCGGGGCAAAGGTTTATTTCGGGTCTATGCAGTACACGAAAGACCGCATCAACTATCAGGGAAAGCGGTATGATTTCATCGCGTTTGACGAGCTGACGCACTTCACATGGGACGAATACAGCTATATGTTCTCCCGTAACCGGCCGAGCGGGCCGGGGACGCGGGTCTATATGCGGGCAAGCACCAACCCGGGCAGCATCGGCCACGGGTGGGTGAAAGACCGATTTATTACCGCCGCACCGCCGCTGACACCAGTAGAAGACAATTACGAAGTGCCGGATCCATCCGGGAGGCTTATCAAGCTTAGGCGCCGGCGAATCTTTGTGCCAAGCACCGTATTTGACAATCAGGAGCTGCTGCGCAATGATCCGAACTATCTTGCCAATCTGGCCATGCTGCCGGAGGCCGAGCGCAATGCGCTGCTCTACGGATCATGGGATAGCTTCGACGGGCAGGTCTTCCGCGAGTGGCGCAACGATCCGCGGCATTACGATGACCAGCGCTGGACGCATGTTATTGATCCATTTCCAATCCCCAAGCACTGGCGCATTTATCGGGGCTTTGATTTTGGCTACGCAAAGCCGTTTTCCGTGGGCTGGTTCGCGGTGGATGAAGACGGCCGCATCTATCACATCAAAGAGTATTACGGCTGCACGGGCACGCCGAACACTGGAATCAAACTGAACCCCGTAGAGATCGCGGCCGGTATCCGGCAGATGGAGGCGGAAGACCCGGTGTTAAAGGGCAAGCAGATTGTGGGCATTGCTGACCCGTCCATCTTTGACGAGAGCCGCGGGGAGAGTGTGGCGCGCATGATGCAGCGGTCGCCCAATTTCATTTACTGGCAGGGTGGCGACAACACGCGACTGGCCGGGAAGATGCAGTTTCACTACCGGCTGGCATTTGACAGCGAAGGACTGCCCATGTTTCAGGTGTTCAGCACCTGCAAGCATTTCATCCGCACGATCCCGACGCTGGTCTACGACGAAAGCAAGGTGGAGGACATCAACACAGACCAGGAGGATCACATCTACGATATGTGCCGGTACGTGATGATGGAGCACCCGCTTTCGCCGCGCATGAACGAGGACACCCGCAAGCTAGGCAACGATCCGCTGGATCTGCTGCAAGATTCGCAGCAGGCTGATAAATATCGATTTTACAGGATATAAGGAGGACATAACATGCCCGGAAAGAAACAGAGAAAACAGGAAACACCGATGCCGGAGAAGCAGCCGGAACGGATGCCTAAAGAACCATTGGCAGAGCCACTGCACAGCATGGAGGAGGAAGCAGAGCTTGCGGCGCCCCTCATGGAAGAAGAGTTGCCAGAAGGTACGCTCGGAGTTGCCCTTGGCCCGGAGATGCCTATAGGCGCGCTTGGAAAGATCGGTCAGGAGCAGGTACGCGAAGCGGCTGTTACACTTAAAAAGTATAAGGACGGCAAGGCCAATCTGGAAGCCCGTATCATTGCCAATGAACAATGGTGGAAGATGCGGCACTGGGATCTCATCAAAGGGAAAGATGACGCAGGGAAATCCCGCCCGGAGCCAGCCTCTGCATGGCTGTTCAACTCCGTTGCCAACAAGCATGCGGACGCGATGGACAACTACCCGGAGCCGAGCGTGCTGCCGCGCGCGCGGGACGATGAGCAGGCGGCGAAGCAGCTTTCCGCGATCCTGCCGGTCGTATTGGAACAAAACCAGTATGAGCAAGTCTACTCGGATACCTGGTGGTATAAGCTCAAAACCGGGACAGGCGTTAAGGGCGTGTTCTGGGATCCGCGCAGGTCGGACGGCCTAGGGGATATCGATGTGCGCAAGGTGGATATTCTCAACCTCTTTTGGGAGCCGGGGATCACCGACATCCAGAAATCCCGCAATCTTTTTCACGTGGAGCTGATCGACAACGACCTGCTCATGCAGCAGTACCCGTTTTTGCATTTGGATGCAAGCCAGCCGAGCGTGCAGGTGAACAAATACGTTTATGACGACAGTGTGGACACATCTGGAAAGTCCGCCGTGATTGACTGGTATTATAAGCTCTACAACGGCGTGCGGGATGTGCTGCACTACTGCAAATTTGTAAACGACGTAGTGCTTTACGCCTCCGAAAATGACCCGGAGTATGCCGAGCGGGGTTTCTACGATCATGGGAAATACCCCTTTGTGTTTGATACGCTCTTCGAGGAAGAGGGCACGCCCTGCGGGTTTGGGTACATCGACGTAATGAAGGACACGCAGATGTACATTGATAAGATGGGGCAGATCGTGATCGAGAACGCCCTGCAAGCGGCCCGTAAGCGGTATTTTATCCGTTCGGACGGCGGCGTGAATGAAAAGGAATACGCAGATCTCCAAAAGGATTTTGTCCATACGACAGGAAATCTGGGAGAAGACAGCATCCGGGAGATCATGGTCTCCCCGCTGCCCTCTATCTGCGTCGAAATTCTCAACAACAAAATCCAGGAGCTCAAGGAGACGAGCGGGAACCGGGACTTTTCTCAGGGCGGCACGACCTCCGGCGTAACGGCGGCCTCGGCAATTGCCGCGTTGCAGGAAGCCGGGAGCAAGCTCTCGCGCGACATGATCAAGAGCGCATACCGTGCCTTCACGCAGGAGTGCTACTTGGTGCTGGAGCTCATGCGGCAATTTTATGACGAACCGCGTACCTTCCGGATCACCGGTGAGGGTGGCGGGCAGCAGTTTGAGACATTTGATAATTCCGGGATCCGGCCGCAGGCGCAGGGGCGGGATTTTGGCCTTGATCTGGGCGAGCGGGTACCGGTTTTTGATATCAAGGTTGCGGCGCAGAAAAAGAGCCCGTTTTCAAAGATTTCGCAGAATGAGCTTGCGAAGGAACTCTATGGCGCCGGGATGTTCAACCCGGAAATTGCCGATCAGGCGCTGATTTGCCTCGATATGATGGACTTCGAAGGCAAGGACAAGGTGGTGCAAAAGGTTTCGCAAAACCAGACGCTTTTGCAGATGGTACAGCAGTTGCAGACGCAGATGCTCCAGATGGCGCAGATCATCGACGCGCAGAATGGAACAACGATTGCACAGGGAATGGCGGCGGAGCAAACGGGAATGCAGGGGCAGCCAATGCCGGGAGAAGGCGCAGGTGAAGGACAGACGCAGGTAAACGCGCTGGGTGGAGAACTGCCCGAGAGCGGCGTTACCAATCAGGCACGGCAGCGCACGGCGCAGATAGCAAATCCGCAGTAAAGGGAGGATGTATTGTGACACAGGTTATTTTTCGCATTGAGGAAGATCAAAAAATCCCGCATCATAAAAAGTTTAGCTTCTCTTCCATCGGACATGCGGGGTATGGGCCGAAGGGAGCGGATATTGTTTGCGCCGCTCTTTCTGCGCTCTGCTGCACGCTTACGTACAGCATGGAATTGGCGAAGGAAGAAAATAAAATTCTTGATTTGGATACTCGGTTTGAGGAAGGGAACGTGGAGTTAGAAGTTGTTCCTGCTCGTAAGCATGAAGGCGGCACGATACAGGCGTTTGAGACAGTTATCAACGGATACCGCCTGTTGGCTGACAATTACCCGGATCATGTCCATTTAGATGAGAGCGGGTTCCGATATTAAAAATTTTCGTCCTCTGCGGCAAAAGTGGGGGGCGGATTTTTTTCATCCTTTTTACAATAGAGGCATAGGCACAACAAGCCTGACACTTCGGAACAGACGATGGAGGTAAAAAGCATGAAACACACAACATGGCCGCTCAACCTGCAGTTATTTGACGGTGACGCCGGGGACGGGTCTGCGGGGGCCACGGGCGGAGACCAGGAGGCAGAACCTGCCGACGCCGGGCAGGGACACGGGCGGAAAGGCGATCTTTCACACGTACAGTACGGCAAGCGCGCAGAGCCGGATAACGGCCCGCCGGAAGACGATGAAGAGAAACCGGAAGAGGAGCAGGACGCCGCTGCTAAAAAAAAGCCCGCGGACAGAACCGCAGAATTTGAAAAGCTCATTAAAGGTGAGTACAAAGAGGCGTTCGACGCGCGGGTACAAGGGATCATTGACGGACGTTTCCGAGATTTCAAAACACTGCAGGAGCAGGTAGGCAAACTGCAGCCTGTGCTTCAACTGCTTTCCGGCCGCTACGGCGTGGACGCAACCGACGTGGAAGCCCTTTCCCGTGCAGTCGAAGAGGATGACGCTTACTACGAAGAAGAAGCGGAACGTCGTGGGCTATCTGTTGACCAACTGAAGGAAATGAAGCGGTTAGAGCGTGAAAACGAAGCGCTGCGCCGGGCACAGAAAGAGCGAGAGCGGGTAGAGCAAGCCAATCAGGTTTATGCTGATTGGATGCGGCAGGCGGAGGAAGCCAAGCAAATTTACCCTTCTTTTGATTTTGAGGAGGAATCGCGCAATAAGATCTTCACAGACCTGCTGCAAAGCGGCGTAAACGTGCGCACAGCTTATGAGGTAGTCCACAAGGACGATATCCTCGGAGGCGCAATGCAGTACGCTGCGCAGAAGGCTGCGGAGAAGGTGACCAACAGCGTTCGCACACGCGCAAAACGTCCCGTTGAAAACGGTGCCGGTGCGCAGGGTGCGTCTCGGCAAGTGACGGATGTCAACAAGCTCCAAAAAGAGGACATATTCGAAATTTTGAGGCGCGTAGAAAAGGGAGAAAAGATTTCCTTCTGATCTTCCTCCGCGCCAAACACACAGGAGGAAGAAACATATGAAAACCAAGTTCAAATTGGATCTACAGCTCTTCGCTATGGGCGTGGCAGCGGCGCAGGCACAGTTGGACCTGCAGATGTTCGCCACGCAGACGACGCTGCTCAACTCTTCCGGGAACGACCTTTCGCCGGAAATGAAGACTTTTTATGACAAAACACTGATCACGCTGGCTGAACCGGCTCTGGTGCATGACCAGTTCGGGCAGAAGCGGCCGATCCCCAAAAACGGCGGCAAGACGATTGAATTCCGCAGGTTTTCCGCACTGCCCAAGGCGTTGACACCAATCACGGAAGGCGTGACACCCGCAGGCAACAAACTCAACGTCTCTGCGATGACCGCCACGGTCAACCAGTACGGCGATTATATCGAGCAGTCAGATATTCTGCAGCTGACCGCGATTGATAACACCGTGGTAGAAGCCACCAAAAAGCTAGCTGCACAGGCGGGCGCGACGATGGATACCGTTGTGCGCAACGAGCTTTGCGGAGGCACCAACGTGATGTACGCGCCGAAATCGGACGGCACAGCAGTCACTACCAGGGCGACGCTGGACGCAACCTGTAAGGTGACGGTGGATATGATTTTCCGCGCGGCGGCGCTTTTAAAATCCATGAACGCGCAGAAGATCGACGGCAGCTATGTTGCAATCGTGCATCCGTTCGTGGCCTACGATATCATGATGGGCGCGGGAGATGCGTGGGTGGATATCAACAAGTACGCCAATGCCGAGAAGATCTTTAATGGCGAAATTGGAAAGATCGGCGGCGTACGTTTTGTAGAAACGACAGAGGCAAAAATCTGGAAGGGCGCAGGGTGCCCGAGTGGCCTTGCTGTGTTTGCAACTCTCGTGCTCGGCGCAGATGCCTATGGTGTGACGGAGATTGAGGGCGGCGGCCTGCAGCACATCGTCAAGCAGCTCGGCTATGGCAACGATCCACTTAACCAGCGCAGCTCCGTCGGCTGGAAAGGAATTAAGGTCGCGAAGCGCCTAGTAGAGGAATACATGGTGCGCATCGAATCCTGCTCCTCCTACAGCACGACGGCGGAAGCGAACTAAAACATAAGGAGGCTATATCATGGCTAAAGCAGCAGCACCGGTTCAGGAACCCGAAACAATGCCGGTTCAGGAGCCTGATATCAACCAGGAGCAGGAAGGCGGTACAGGCCCTGAAATGGCGAACCCTTGTCTAAAAATGGATCCTATGCAGGAAATGGTGAAAATCAAAATTCCCAGAGATCCGGTGAACAAGGGTAACGATTCTTTGTTTGTCGCGATCAATGGCCGCAAATTTCTGATCCAGCGGGGGAAAACCGTACAAGTCCCGCGCGCCGTGGCCGAAGTGATCGCTCACAGCGAAGAGCAGGCGGAAGAGGCCGATTTATTCATCGACGCGAATTCAGAGGCCTAACGGGGTATTTTGAGGGGGAGGCGGGATTCCGTCTCCCTCTTTTCTCATTTCAGGAGGTGAAAAGAATGACGATTGACGAAGCGATCAAAGAGATTGACGCATTAAAGCCAAACGCTTACCCGGAGGATATCAAGGTGCGCTGGCTTTCCCGCATAGACGGCACAATCAAGCGGGAAGTGATCGATACGCACGAGGGCGAATCGCAACCCTTTGAAGGATATAGTGAGGATCAGCTCGGCCAGGGCGTGCAGCTGCTTGCACCGGAGCCGTACAGCGAGATGTACGTGCACTATCTGGCCAGCCAGATCGACCTGCACAATGCAGAAACCGCCCGATACAACAATAGTTCTATTGTTTTCAACACGGCGTACCAGACCTTTACGGACTGGTATAACCGAACGCACCTGCCACTGCAGCAGAACAGCATTAGGACGGTATAAGAGGGAGGAGAAACGCAATGCTTTATCCGCAGATTGGCGAGATTGCCGCATCCCGCGACATGCTCGCGGAATTTCAGGGCTACAACCACACGCAGAGCCTGAACGACGCGGAATTTTACGATATGCAGAACCTGACGGCCGCGGCCTACCCGACCCTTTCCCCGCGCGGCAGGAGGGGGATCATTCAGACCTTCCGCGACCCGCATGCACTGGTTTGCAAAAACAATCTTTGTTGGGTGGATGGAGACCGTTTTTATTACAAGGGCCGGGACGTGGGGCAGGTCAACACGAACGACAAGCAGCTCGTCTCTATGGGTGCGTACATCCTGATCTTCCCGGACAAAAAGTATTACAATACATCGACCGGAGAATTCGGCAGCCTAGGCGCTAAATTTACTACGGTGACGGATGTTTCCTTCACGCTCACTCGTCGGGATGGAGAAGCACTGGAAAATATGACGTCGGGAGCGGAACCGCCGGACGAGCCAAAGAACAAGGACTATTGGATCGACACCTCGGATAAGCCGCATGTACTTAAACAGTTTTCCATGCAAACCGGTATGTGGGTACAGGTGCCAACAACATATGTAAAGATCGTCTCCACCGGGATCGGCAAGAACTTCAAACAATACGACGGCGTGACCATCAGCGGTTGCCAGGACGCGCAATTCAACACGGATATGGTGATCTGGGAATGCACGGACGATTCGATCACCGTGACGGGAATCATAGACGAAGCGATCCTGCAGAAGCCCGCAGACGGCTCCGTAACACTGGAACGCAAGATACCGGACATGGCCTTTGTAACTGAATGTGAAAATCGCCTGTGGGGCTGCTCGCAGGATGGCCATGAAATCTACGCCTGCAAACTGGGTGACCCAACGAATTGGCGGTGTTACATGGGCGTGGGATCGGACAGCTACGCGGCCACCATCGGTACAGACGGATTTTTCACAGGCGCATGCTCGCATCTGGGGTATGTGCTGTTTTTCAAGGAGGATGTGATTCATAAAATCTACGGCTCTGTTCCTTCGAATTTTCAAGTTAAAGATGTGCGGTGCCGCGGCGTGCATCAGGGCAGCGAAAAAAGCCTGGTGGCGGTCAATGAAGTGCTTTACTATAAATCCCGCGACAGTGTGTGCGCCTATGACGGGGGTATGCCGGTGAGTGTTTCCCAGGCGCTTGGAAATGTGCGCTATTCGAGCGCTGTGGCCGGGGCAATCGGGGATAAATATTACATCTCCATGTGTGACGCAGGCGGAAAATACAGCCTTTTTGTGCTCGATACAGGCAAGGGAATGTGGCATCGGGAAGACGATACGCAAGTGAAATGGTTTGCCCGGTATGCGGAGGAGCTGTATTTTGTAGACGGGGAAAACCGGCTCTGCGCGGTAAATGGAACGACCTCCGTCTTAGACGACGCCGCGCCGGATCCGGCAAAGCTGGAACCGCCGGTGCAGTGGTACGCGGAAACGGGGGATATCGGGATCGACACGCCGGACTTTAAATATATTTCCAAGATTCAGCTGCGGCTGTCCGTGGCGCGTGGCGCGCAGTTCAAAGTAGCAATCAGCTACGATTCCTCCGGCGTGTGGGAGACAGTTGCATCGGTGCGCACGGCAACAAACCGAATATTTACCTTCCCGTTTGCGGTGCGGCGATGTGGGCACCTGCGCCTGCTGTTATCCGGCACTGGGGAATTTAAACTGTATTCCATCTCCAAAATCACAGAGCAGGGGAGCGAAATTTAATGGCGCTTTACGACCTCACAATACCGGCCGCGACCGGTCAATTATCCATGGAACAGCGGCAGATGCTCAACTATATCTATCAGATGAACGAGCAGTTGCAATATGTGCTGAACAACCTCGATACGGATAATTTTGCACCGGCAGCTCGCGTGCAGTTTGAAGGCGGGGCGAACGCAGCGGCAAAGATCGTGGAGCTTACGCAGACGCAGCGGGAGTATTTTGAGAAGCTGCGCGCAGAGATCATCTCCAACGCCGTTGAAATTGCACTCGATTACAATACGCAGTTTGAACAGACGGATCAAATGCTGCAGTCCCTCGCCGAACGGCTGACCGTCGCAACCACTTATACCTACGAAGAAACAATCCTCGATGAGAACGGCAACGCGGTTACACAGGAAGTCACCAAGACCCTGCTGGAATACGTTGTGAGCACGCTGAAGCAGACGGCGACGGATATTCAGATGAATTTTGCAACCAAGGCCGAGGTTCAGACGGTAGATCAGAATGCACAGGACAGGCTGGATGCGTATAAGTACAGCATGTCCACCTATATCCGGTTTTCCGAAGCAGGCATTGAGATCGGGAAGACAGAGAATGATGAAACGCTTCCCTATGCGGTACGCATCACGAACGAAAAAATGTCTTTTTTGGCAAATGGCGTGGAGGTCGCCTACATCCGATACAACAAGCTGTACATCAGCCAGGCGGAGATTATGGACAGACTGGCAATCGGCAACGCCGCGAACGGCGGATACTTTGAATTTATCACAGCGCCTACGGGATTAGGGCTGAAATGGAGGGTTGGGTAATGGCTGCATCAGAAAGTTGGACCACAACATGTTCTGGAACCTATGGATCAAAATATACGCTAAAGCTGCAATGCACACAGCATAAAAGGAACGTTGCCGCCAATACATCCAATGTCACAGTGACGCTTACCTGCTACAGGCCGGATGGATCCTCGAGCGGCGCATATAGCCTGACAGCCTCCAACAATAACGCAAAGCTCAGCGTAAACGGTGCGCAGCGGGTAAATAAGAGCCTTGCAATAGATATGAGGAACGGAAAGGTTGTCACGCTTGCAACGTGGACGGGAGATATTGCCCATAACAGCGACGGCAGTAAAGTAGTTGCAATCTCTGGCAGCTTTTCTATGCCGAGCGGTACAGGGTGTTCTGGAGGTAGCATTTCAAAGTCATGGTCGCTGGTGTCTATCCCGCGCGCTTCCTCGATTTCCTCCGTTACTTCATCTGTAGCGGCGGGTGGAACTGCTACCGTGAATATTTCTAGAGCCAGCAGTTCTTTCACACATGAAGTTACTTGGTCGATGGGAGGGTATTCCTACAAGCAGACTGGAGTTGCAACAAGCGCCTCCTATGCGATTCCAATGAGCTGGGTCAACGCGATCCCAAATTCAACGAGCGGGATAGCAACGGTAAAGGTACAGACCAAAAATGGTTCAACAAACATTGGCAGCGCGGTATCAAAGACGTTTACCGTGACCGTGCCTTCTTCTGTGGCGCCGTCGTTTAATTTTGGAATCAGCCGTGTAAATGGATCAGTACCTGACTCGTGGGGCATTTATCTGAAAGGAAAAAGCAAGGCGACTGCGACCATCAGTGGGGCTGCCGGAAGCTATAGCAGCACGATTAAATCCTACAGCATCAGCGGCGGGGGAAGCAGTACAACAGGAGCAAGCATGACGACTGGTTTTTTGAACTCTGCCGGGACGGTTACCTTCACAGCGAAAGTGACGGATTCCCGTGGGCGCACCGCAACGAAAACAGAGTCGATTACCGTCGTCGATTATTTTGCCCCATATGTGTCGGGCGCGTCTGTTTACCGCTGCAACAGCGCGGGAACGGCCGATTCCAACGGCACATACTTTCGTGCCGCTGCCACGGCCAAATATGCGAGCTGCAGTGGGAAAAACGGTTATTCTCTTCGGGTTCGATATAAAAAGTCGACGGATAGCGCCTGGTCTGGATATACCAATATATCCAGCGGGAGTTACGTAATCGTTTCCGGGCTATCGACAGAATATTCCTACGATATTGAAATTTCCGTCGGCGACTACTTCACCGGGGCAATCTGGCGCTCAACGATTCCGACGGCTGCCTACACGATGCACCTGAAAAAAGGTGGAAAAGGCATCGCATTCGGCAAGGCTTCCGAGCGGGACAATGCGGTGGAGAGCGCTTGGCCGATCTATATCAACGGGCTTTCCAATTGGAACATCGCACAACCAACGATCCTAAACAGCGGGACAAACCTCGATACTGTACGTAAGCCTGGGTTTTACGCAGTTGTATCAAACGCGGAAGCCGAAGGAGTTTCCAACATGCCCTTTCAGTTAGCGGCCTTTATTGTTGTGGCTCCTTATGGCCTTTCAGCAGATCCAATGGTATCTCAGATCGTTCTGTGCTTTAACGCATCTCGATTTTCTATCCGTACCTACTACAACTGGGATCCTATCAGATGGACAGGATGGTCGCACTATTATCCAACATAAAGGGAGGGAATGCACATGGCAACCACTTATAAAATCAAAAAAGGCGATACGCTCAGCGGCATCGCCTCTCGGTACGGGACGACTGTATCCGCACTGGCGAAGGCCAACAACATCAAAAACCCCAATTTGATTTACGCCGGGAACACGCTCACAATCCCTGGATCATCCGGCAGCACAACAAAAAAGACAACTACGACTTCCACAACAACCACTGTTACAGCACCGAAAGCACCGGCCGCGCCGAAGGCGACGCAGACGGCCACTCAGAAAAAAGTTGCGCAGCTCGAATCCAGCAAGCCGACCTATACGCAGTCGGACGCACTCAAACAGGCGGCCGCCACCCTTGCACAGAAGGAGCAGGCAAAACCAGGCGAGTATCAGAGCAGCTACGCACAGCAGATTCAAGACCTACTCAACAAGGTCACGAACCGCGAGAAGTTTTCCTACGATATGAACGCTGACCCGCTTTACCAGCAGTACAAGGATCAATACACCCAGCAGGGGCAGATGGCCATGATGGACACCATGGCGAATGCTGCGGCGCTCACGGGCGGTTACGGCAATTCTTATGCTTCTACGGCCGGGAATCAGGCATATCAGGCGTATCTTGGGCAGTTGAACAATGTGATCCCCGAGCTTTACAATGCGGCCTATGGACGCTACCGGGATGAAGGAAACGACATGTATCAGCAGTTGGGAGTATTGCAGGGGCTGGAGGAATCCGAATACGGGAAGTATCGCGATACGGTTTCCGACTACTACACTGACCTTAATTATTACTACAACAAATATCACGATATGTCAGCGGATGAATACAACAGATACGTCAACGATCTTTCGGCTTGGCAGCAGGATCGCGCCTACTACTACGGCAAGCAAAACGACGAGCAGCAGCAGGCCAATTGGCTGGAGCAGATGGCCTACCAGAAAGCGCAGGACGACCTGGCGCGCCAGCAGTGGGAAAAGCAGTTCGCCTACCAGAAGGAGCAGGATGCAAAGAGCCTGGCGCTCTCCTATGCACAGCTCAACGCGCAGAAGGCGGCAAGCGCAGCGTCGAGAAGCAGTGGGTCCAGCAGTAGCTCGAGCAAAAAGTCGGCCAATCTCTCAAAATATGAGGATAGACTTGATTATTATGAGCAGGACATGGGGTATACGCCGCAGGAGCTTGCAAAAGTGATCGCGGGATTTGGGCTTGATACAGCCAGCTCTCAGGAGCTCGCGCGGATGTATGGCTGTTACAACGAATATGCAACGCTTACCGGCTCCGGCAACGGTGGAAGCACGAGCAGCAAAAAGAATTCCAGTTCCACTTCTTCCGCCGCAGTGAAGAATGACCAAAACAGTATTTTGGCGCTGGGATACGGCCCAATCAATGACGCTGAACTAAAAAGGCTGCTTGCGGAAGGAAAAATTACATACACCGTTAAAAACGGAACCCGCTACTACAAAAAGGTCAACTTCCAGGGAAGCCGGACGTTCCCACTGAAATAAAGGAGGAAGCGGCAGATGAGTATTAAAAAGATCAAAAACTATTTTGATCCCCGTGAAAACCTCATTCTAAACCGAGAAGACAAGGATGAAGATGAGCTGACGTTTGAAGATGCGCACAATATTGGCGTGCAGCGCATGAAAGCGGAGCGCAGCGGCGGCAAGGCCGCAACTTCGTCATCCGCTTCGCGGCCGGCCGCTCAGACTGCTGGCATGCAGGCTACCGGAATGGGACTGATGACGGAGCTGCAAAAGAACAATCTTAGTTTTGATGACGCCCGGCAGCTTGGTATGCGCAACCATGCGCTCGATTACCAGCGGAAGATCCGCGAGCGAGCGCTCAAAATGCGGGAAGAATTGAAAAATCAAAAATCCCCCTACGAAGAACTCAGTAAAGAGGACAAAGGGAGCTTGGCACGCCTTTATTCCCTGCAAAATCAGTTGAAAACGTTCGCGACATATAATCAGACGAACCCACAGGGCGGGAACCCGATGCTGCAAACACAGAACCCGTACAACTCCGACATCCAGCAGGAGTATAACAAGCTTTATGCCGATCTCAACAAAAAGGGATATGATGTTACCGAGCTGATGCGCCATTATGAGCGCATTAAAAACGGAGAAGCTGCAGAGAGCATCAAGGGCTACCTTGCGGAAAAGACAGCAGACCATCCCGCTTTGATGAGTGCCGCCTCCGTGGGGCTGAACCTTGCCACGCTACAAAACAGCTTTCCAAAGGCTGTGAAGGATGCTATTTATGATAAGGTGTATGGGACCGATCTCAGCGTCGACACAAACGCCCCGGAATTCTTTGGAACCTACGCCACAAGTGCGGTCAGGCAAAAAGCATCCGAGGATATCGTTGAAAAAACGCGTGAAAAATACGGCAACGGAGCTGCGTGGGCGGCAAACCTGCTCTATGGCACAGGAATGTCCATGGCGGATTCCTTGACCGCAAATGCGCTTGGAGGCTTTACTCCCATTGGGGGTGTGATACAAGGCATCAATGCGGCAAATAGCAGTTTGATCGATGCGAGTGAGCGGGGCGTTTCGGTAGGAAAGACGCTTCTTACCGCAGCGGCCTCGGGCGTTTTTGAGGGCTTGTTTGAAAATGTAAGTCTGGGGAGCCTGAAGGTGATGCAGCCGGAGACAACCAGTACATTGAAAGCGGTAGGCAAGAATATTTTAAAGCAGATGGGTGTAGAAGGCTCGGAAGAAGCAGCTACGGAAATTGCAAATATCGCTTTTGACAGCCTTGTGAACGGAGATAAATCCAACATGGCTCTGAAGCGTGCTGCATACGTCAATCAAGGAATGTCCAAGGCAGAAGCAACCAGCCAAGTCATATGGGATGCAGTGAAGCAGGCTGCAGAGGCTGGGCTTGGCGGAGCATTATCCGGTGTTGGCTTCGGCGGCGGCGCTGCGCTCATGAATTATGCAGCCTACAATGGACAGCTGCATCAGATCGGCGCCGAGGCCCTGCAATCCAGCCAATTCAATGCCCGACTGCAAAACGCTTTGCAATTTGAACCCAATAGTTCCATCGGGATGCTTGCCGCGCAAATGGCGAACAGGGACAACGTCAGCAACAGGGAGGCTGGACGATTTGTAACGAAATACGACCATGCGGCGGTCGAGGCGATTGAGGGGGCTCAAAATGAACAGGAAGCACGGGAGGCATACGCACGTTTTGCAGGCTCAGAGGAGGCCGCAGACGACACAGCCTACCTTGCAGGAACGCTCAATGAGAGGCTGAGGGAACTAGCCCTTCAAAAAACAGATGAAGAGCGGGCAGCAGATAGGGACAATGAAGCGTCCAAGATAGAAAAAGCAGCCCCGCATGCTGCGCAGGAGGAGGCTGCACGCGCCTCTTCAATGGCCAACGCATCCAACGACTACGTTGGCCGGGAGGGGACAGCACAGCGCATAGATACCACAGCGGCGGAAAGCGCGCCGCGCACCGCGACTGGCAGATATGTCAGGCGGGACGGAACGGCGTGGCGCACGGGAGCAGGGACAAGCCTGGCCACGGGTACCGCAGCAGAGGAAGCAGGCGGCCGTTATTCCTCAATGGCACCCGCCAAGCTGGCAAACACGGGAGAAGAAGTTGCTGTGACGGACGTCGCAAGTACAGACGGCGGCGTGACCGTGAAACTTTCCGACGGGAGAACTGCGAAGCTGGATGAACTGCAATTTGACAGCAACGAAGAAAGAGCACTTTATAGTATGGCGAAGCAGTTCCCGACAGATAAGGCCAAATCCTTTGTCAATAATTACGATGGGAAGGTGGAACTGGAAACTTATACGCAGGCTTTCAACGTCCTCTACGATGCGGGCTATCAGGGCAAAGTGAGCCTAGAAAAAGCAATGCAAAAATTCTCTGATCTTCCCAAGTCCATCCGCAGCTGGTTGCAGTTCCTTTATCTCGCGGGGCAAAACCGCGCGGCGGTGGATGCTCAAACCAACAAGACAGATCTATCTGTCCAAAAGGAGACTGGAAGCTTTGTCAATGAACTCTCGCCCGGCAGCGAACTGGAGGAATCTCTGAAAGTGCTCTATGAAGGCGTTGCTGCGAAGACAGGGCAGGATGTGGTGCTGCGTGATCAAATCGAGCACGACGCTAACGGGGCGTTTAACCGCGCTCTTTCCCAGATCGTTATTTCCGACCAGGCGGACAACAAAGTCGCCACACTCATCCACGAGACGGCGGAATACGTGAGGGAATATAACCCGAAGGGTATGCTTGACCTGCAGGAAACAATGCTCAGCTGGTACGCAAAGAGCTGCGATTTTGAATCGCTGGCTGATATGGTTGAACACTACCGCGATTTGTATGCCTCAAGCCTTGGAGATGAAAGCGCGCAGGATGCGATGGGAGAGATGTACAACGACGCTCTGTCAGCATTGTTTACCGATGAGGAAGGCGTGAAAGACCTGCTGAATTGGTTGAAAACAGATTCCGGGAAGACTGTGGAGCAACAGAAGAGCTTTCTTCAGACGGTTGTTGACTTATTCGACCGCTTGATCGAGAAGATCACAGGGTATTTCAAGGAACATAGCCTGCCTGATGGCGCAAAGGGTTTTGAGCGGATGGGCCTCGACCAGATGAAGGCGATCCGCCAGCAGTTCCTTGAGGCAATTGACCAGGCAAAGGAAAACTATGACGCCGCCACGCAGCAAACATCAGACGGCTTTGCGGAGGTCGAGACTGCCGGAAAAGACAAGCAAGAGATCTCCGTCAAAATGGAAAATGGGGAAGAGGTAAAGGCTGAGCGCATTGACAGAAGCGACGCAAAATATGCCTTGAACCCTGATTTTGAGCAGCAATACGATCAATGGGACAAGAAAGATCCCCGCTGGCGGTTCAAAGTGGGAACGACCTCCGAAGCGCTGAAAAGTATTGGAATCCCAGATAAAAAAATTATATGGGATTCTGGTAAAATTATTAAAATCAAAGCCAAGCATTCTGGGATGACGGATTCGGTTATCAAGCAAGTGCCGCACATTTTAGAATCTCCGGTTATCATTATGAGATCAAAACAATCCGACAGCCGGATCACGATGTTTGGAGAAGTATATGACCGGAACGAAAAGCCCGTCTTAGGTGTTATAGAACTTCATCCCACCCGAAATGGAATCGCGATGGACGAATTCAAAGTGGCAAGCGCCTATGGGAAGGACAACGCCCAGCGATTCATTAGCAGCAGCGAAATTCTTTATGTAGAGCCAAATAAAAATAGGACGCATACATGGCTGAGGCGTACTGGGCTCCAATTGCCGGTCGGCCTCAACCAATATGGTCCTATTGGTAGAATAGCACGCGCTGATGAAAATGTCAACAGTGAGGCCTCCACCGATAGCAGTATACGCAACGGTGAGCAAAACGATGCATCCGGCGAGGACGTCAAATACATGTTCGCTGGGGAAAAGGCCAAAACTGCAAACCTGTCTGCATTAGAGCGCGCCAAGAAGGAGAAAGAAAGCGAGCTGCAACCAGGCGAGATGATCCGGCGTAGTACCGGATGGCACCAGGGAGCAGACGGGAAATGGCGGTTTGAAATTGACGACAGCAAGGCAAGGCTTGGAGATGAGAACAGCCATAAGCTGGGCAACTTCCTAATTCACGAAGAACTGTATGAGGCGTATCCCGAGCTGCGGGACGTCAAGGTGGCGGCTCTGCCGGAAAGCACGCCGCTGAACCGGAGAGGAAAATATAACTCAAAAGAAAACACAATCCAATACAACCCGAACCTTTCGACCAAAGAACAGATGAAGGTGATGCTGCACG